>Ga0209297_1000607_pt1 | contig 22337 bp, 20 predicted proteins | sample S_130805_MF_Meta_FD_187322 | JGI IMG/M metagenome (GOLD analysis project Ga0209297, IMG submission 187322) | Freshwater microbial communities from Lake Simoncouche, Canada to study carbon cycling - S_130805_MF_MetaG (SPAdes) (version 2) | ecosystem: Environmental > Aquatic > Freshwater > Lake ...
GGTAAAACAGCTCGCGGACCGATGGCATAACTATGACGTACGATGAATTGTGTACATCTATTTCAGATTACGTTGAGAATACGTTCTCGACAGAGCAGATTGATGTCTTTATTAAAGAGGCAGAGCAGCGTATTTACAATTCAATACAGCTTCCAGACCTGCGTAAAAACGTCACGGGTATAGTTACTCTACACAATAAATACCTGCAATGCCCGAATGATTTTTTATCGGCTTACTCTATTGCGGTTATTGACCCTACATCTGGTGAGTACACCTACCTTTTAAACAAAGACGTTAACTTCATTCGCGAAGCTTACCCAAGCCCAACGAGTTATGGAACACCTAAGTATTACGCTATCTTTGGACCGCAGTCTAACGATATAAATGAGCTTACATTTATCTTAGGTCCTACACCTGATGTGCAGTATACGACAGAGCTTCACTACTTCTACTACCCACCTTCTATTACAAGTGAAGAGTCTGGTGGTAATACATGGTTAGGTGAAAACTTTGATTCCGCGTTGCTATACGGTTCTATATTAGAAGCTTACGTTTTCCTCAAAGGGGACGTCGAGATTATGACAACTTATCGTCAACGCTACGAAGAAGCTATGAACTTACTCAATACACTAGCTACGGGTAAAGACAGAGGCGATGCATACCGTAACGGTCAAGCAAGGATACCTGTTAGATGATAGTACAAGGTCAAACAACTAGCTTTAAAGAAGAGCTTTACGAGGCTATCCATAATTTCACTACGGATACGTTTAAAATTGCTTTGTACACAGCTAACGCTACTTTAAATCAAGATACTATTGCGTATACTGCTACAGGTGAGATTTCAGGTGCGGGTTATACGGCTACAGGACAAACGCTTTTAAATCCCGTAGTTAGCTCAGCAAGTGGTGTTGCGTATATTAGCTTTGATAATATCTCGTGGACTTCAGCAAGTTTCACAGTACGTGGCGCGTTGATATATAATAGCTCTAAAGCTAATCGCTCTGTCGCTGTACTGGACTTTGGTAGCGATAAGGTAACAACTTCAACTTTCACAATAACTTTTCCAGCGAACACAAGCACTTCAGCTATTATTCGCTCATCTAATTAGGTAAACAATATGCACTCAGAAAAAGTAGATGCTCAAGACTCCACAGGCGTAAACCTTATTCGAGGTGGAGAAGCTGACGAGCAAATTCAAATCACAGGTCACTATGACGTTAAATGCCTTGACGCTGATGGTAACGTGAAGTGGGAAGATACTATTAAAAATTTAGTAGTGACTGTGGGTAAAAATGATTTACTTACTCAGTATTTTAAAGGGGCTGCTTATACAGCAGCTTGGTATATGGGGCTAGTTGACGGTGCATCTTCGCCTACTTATGCGGCTGGGGATACTTTAGCTTCTCATGCGGGATGGACTGAAAGTACAGCTTACTCAGGGTCTAACCGTATTACCACTACATTTGGTACAGCTTCTGCGGGTTCACTGACTTCTAATTCGGCATCCTTTAGCATTAATGCTTCAGCTACTATTGCAGGGGCTTTGATGTGTCAAACTCAAGTACGAGCTACAACAACAGGCGTTTTGTATTCAGCAGGTAACTTTACTGGCGGAAACCGCACGGTAGTATCTGGAGATACAATCGTAGTTACATACACAGCAAGTGCATAGGTGAAACATGGCTTTAGTTTTAGCAGATAGAGTTAAAGAGACAACAACTTCTACAGGCACTACCGCTATTACTTTAGCTGGTGCAGCTACAGGTTATCAAACATTTTCTTCAGCAGTAGGTAATGCAAACACCACTTATTACACCATAGCAGACCAAACAGGCGCTAATTGGGAAGTAGGTATCGGTACTTACACATCGTCTGGGAATACACTAAGTCGAGATACAATATTAGCATCAAGCAATGCGGGTAGCTTAGTTACGTTTACTGCTGGCACTAAAGATGTATTTGTTACGTATCCTGCTGAACGCGCATTATATACTGGTGGACCTTTAGGAACGCCTTCTAGTGGCACATTAACTAATGCGACTGGATATACTTATGTTAATTTAAGTGGCACTGTACCCACGTGGAATCAAAACACGACAGGAAATGCTACAACAGCGACAACAGCGACCAATGTAGCTGGCGGTAGCGCAGGCAATGTACATTACCAAACAGGGTCTGGCACTACTGGTTTTGTTTCTAATGGTACAACAGGTCAAGTATTAACCTCAAATGGTGCGGCTGCGCCTACATGGGCAACAGCTTCTGGTGGTGGCGGTACAAAAACCATCTCAAACAAAACAGGCGCATATACCATCGTATCGGGTGATTTAGGCACAATTATTAATTGTACTTCTGGTACGTTTACTGTCAGTTTAACAGCCGCTGCGTCATTAGGTAGTGGGTTCACTTGCACTATTTGGAATACAGGTACGGGTGCAATTACGATTGACCCAAATGCGTCTGAAACGATTGATGGTGTTGCTACACTTATTCTAAGACAAGGCGAAGGTCTAGCTGTTGTTTGTAACGGCACAAACTGGGAAACTGATGATAAGAAGCCAATGCGGGGTTATGTTGAGAATATAATATCTACAGATAGCCGTTCAACTGTTACTGGTAGCGGTAGCATTGCATTAGGCGGTGCTGCTACTATCGGTGGCGCATATAGTATTTCTTGGGGAAGAAATACTACTAATAACTCCGACAATAGTATTTGTATTGGTTATAGCGCAACTTCAGGTTTAACAGGTGTAACTATAGGATATACAGCAAGTGGTTCATCGTACTCATTTAGCGGTGGGTATGCAGCTTCTGCATCGGGGTTAGCTTCATTAGCTCTTGGTTCAAACAGTACGTCGGGTAGTGAAAGCTCATCTGCCATAGGTAGAAATAGTGCAGGCTCTGGAGCAGTTACCGCCACAGGCGCAGGAGCAATGGCATTAGGCGGTTCATATGCTTCTGGTACAGACAGTTTTGCTGCGGCTATTGGCGATAATACGAGTAGTTACGGTGCTAAAAGCGCAAATAGCATTGCTATTGGTCAAACCGCATTGGCTAGTTCTTCTAACACTCTATGTATTGGATTATCAAGCGTAGCCAGTGGTATTCAATCTGTTGCGATTGGGAGAGCGTGTGAGTCCATCGGAGTACAATCATTTACGTTTGGGTATGGAGCAAAAGCATCTCAGCAAGGTAAAATAGTATTTGGAACAACAATATTCTCTGCAACTAGCGGGCAATCTCAATATGGGAAAATTATTTTAGTTGCAGAAACCACAACCACAACAACAGTAGCATTAACCTCAAATGGCAGTGCAGCATCAACAACGAATCAACTTATCCTAGCGTCCGGTCAAGCGATGGCTATTCAAGGCACATTGATAGCTAAGCAATCTGGTAGCGGTAATATGGCTGGCTGGAACATCACAGGTATAGTATCGAATAATGCAGGTACGATGGCGGTGAGTGGGTTAGCGTTAACGTTAATAGGTGTAGATACAATTGTTTTGGGGGTGAACCTACCAACCATTGCAGTTGATAATACAAACAAAGGTGTAACGATTACATCGGGTTATAAATCAGCAACAAATATTCGATGGGTAGCAACGGTAAATACTTCAGAAGTAACGGTTTAATAATCAACAACAAAACAGGAAACAACAATGGCTATTCAAATTGATTTAAATACAAGTAACTTCGGCATTCCTTTCGCTGGAGCTTATTTTCGTATCGTTACATCGTCTATTAGTCGTCAACGCAATTCACAATTTTCAGTGATGATTGACGTGGTAGGCTACGCGCAAAAGCCAACTAATGATGATACTAAAGATATTGATTTCAGACGCTACCACACACCACTTGCAGACGTAGAAGCGCAAGCAGGGTCAACATTCTTAGAAAAGTCTTATAACTGGGTAGCATCACAAGCCGATATGTCTGGCGCGGTAGCGGTGTAATGTTTGGTTTTTCCGCTTTTGCTGGGGCGCCTTTTGCCAGTTTAACTGGCGCAGCCCCTATATCTGTTTCTTTGTCAGAATCTATAGCACTCTCTGATGGCTATGCAACAGTCGTAACATTTACTTCAGCACTAACAGAGGCAGCCACACTAGCGGACACAATTACAGTAACTGGAGCCTATTCGGTAGATTTAAGCGCACCTATATCTTTAACAGACGGTTACGCACCTGCGGTAGCATATATAGCTGATTTAGCTTCTTCTGTGGCACTTACTGATGTTTACACTTCAGCAGTTACATATAATACAATACAAGAAGAAAGTATTTCCCCGTTAGCCGAGCAGACGGTATCTGTAACCTGTAATTTAGCTCTTAGTGAAGCATCCCTATTATCAGATACATATAGCGCAGCGGGTAGTATATACAACACATCAAGCTTAAACACGGTAACCCTACTTGACGGATACACATTTAGATTCTTATGGGAATCTATAGACGATACACAATCTGCTAATTGGGTATCTGTAACCACAACACAAGACCCTAATTGGGTACCAGTTATAACTTACCAGGAATAAACATGACAACATCATACACAACATTGTTGGGGCTTGCTCAACCGCAAACAGGAGATTTAAGCGGTACTTGGGGGACAACCATTAACGATAACCTTACTGCTTATTTAGACGATGCGATTGCAGGCGCACAGGTTATTAGTGGTAGTCAGACAGCCGTTACGCTAAGTAAAACAACGGGGGCAAGTTTAAGTCAAGTCGTAGCAGGCACTACGGGCTCATCACAATATCAGATTATTCGTTGTACAGGCACTCCCTCAAGCTTACTGACTATCACAGTCCCTGCAGCAAATAAAATATATGTAGTTATCAACGCAACAGCTCAATCGGTCAAAATCGTAGGTACAGGTCCAACTGCGGGGGTTACTATTGCTTCTGGTAAAAAAACTTTAGTAGCGTGGAGTGGCTCTGATTTTGTGGAAGTTGCACCTAGTTCTAGCGGAACAGTAACTTCTGTTGCCATGACAGTCCCTAGTTTTTTATCTGTTACAGGTTCGCCAGTAACAGGAGCAGGGACAATTGCGCTTGATTTTACTTCAACAACACCGTTGGCTATTGGGTATCGTGCATTAGGGTTAAACACAACAGGTTCACAAAACACGGCTGTTGGGGCAAACGCTTTATATAATAATACAACCGCAGGGTATAACACGGCTGTCGGATACAACGCACTAACTAATAATAGTTCTGGTGAACACAATGTAGCTGTAGGTAGAAACGCACTATCTGCGGTATTTAATAGTGGTTCGTTTAATGTTGCTTTGGGGAGTAGCTCTTTACTCGGTAATACCTCAGGTACCAACAACACAGCAGTGGGTGGTTACTCTTTAAGCGGTGGGTCATCTGGTTCATATAACACTGGTATTGGCTATCTCGCAAGTTGTGGTAGTACAGGTAGTGGTAATATTTCAATCGGACCTGTCAATTCTGCTGGTACTAACGCACCCGCATTTTCTATATCAACAGAAAGCAACCGAATTAGTATGGGTTCAACAGGCGTTACAAACGCCTACGTGCAAGTAGCGTGGACAGTTGTTTCTGATGCGCGTGATAAAACTAATTTTGCACCTGTTCCACATGGTCTTGATTTTGTAAATCAACTTAATCCAACTTCGTATCAATTTAAGGTTAATCGTGAAGATGACACACCAACAGGTGCTGTTAGATACGGTTTTAAAGCGCAAGATATTTTATCTTTAGAGGGTGATAATTCAGTTATTATTGACAGTGAAGATTTAGAAAAATTACGTTTCAACTCCGATAGTTTAATCCCTGTTCTTGTTAATGCAATTAAAGAGCTTACTGCTCGTCTTGAAACTTTAGAAAATAAGGTAAATTAAAATGAACAAATTACTTAAAGCATGGAACTATATCCAAGCAAGATTAAAAGAACCTTCTACACACGCGAGTGTGGCAGCACTCGCTACGATGGCGGGTATGAATATTGATGCTGGTCCCGTGCATGATGGCTTGACTGCGGCTGGTATCGTGTTTGGTGTGATTGGATTATTTACATCAGAGTCTTCATCTTAATAGTTGCGCTACAGGGGTGTAGTCTTACGCAATGTGATATTACACCCACAGCAACATTGGCGTATAATGAAGCTAAATCAGAGCTTGGTTTAGGTAGTGAAGGGGTTAATTTAAAGTGTAAAATAGAGGAGTATTATGATTGATTCAATAAGTGGGTTTTTTAAAAAAGTACTACGCTTCTTCTCAGCGCATACATCCGAACTTGCAGAAGCAGCCACGATTGCTGAAATTGCTACGGGTAATGCCGAGCTTGTCCCTTTAACTCAAACTATCGCAAAAGCAACCCAAGCAAGCACTTCCATTCTTGATAAAATGACGGATACCTTAAATGACGAAACTAAGTGAACATTTTAGTGAAGAAGAATTCATGTGTCACTGCGGATGTGGCGAGAAGCACATCAATCCAAAACTCATTGAACTCTTAGAGCGCATTCGCACAACTCTTGGAAGACCTATTAAAATTGTTAGTGGGCATCGCTGTGAGAAACACAACAAAGAGTGCGGCGGTAAAGAACATAGCCAGCACTTACTTGGCAATGCAGCAGATATTCAAATAGAAGGTATGCTTCCTGTAGCAGTTCAAGAATATCTCATGAAGCATTATGACGATGACTGTAAAGGGTTAGGCCGCTATAAATCATTTACCCATATTGATGTACGTGATGGTAAAATCGCACGCTGGAACGGATAATGCAATCTAATATCGATAGCTTTGTATATTGTTGGACTGATAAAGCAACTAATAAACTTTATGTGGGCTTACATAAGGGAGCTATCGATGATGGTTATATTTGCTCATCTAAACACATGAAAAAAGAATATGCGGTTAGACCTTATGATTTTACTAGACAAATAATATCAAACGGTACTTATGATGATTGCCGAATGTTTGAGAAAAAAGTAATACTTGCTATGTTTGCACAAGATGTACCTTGTTATAATTTGAATGCTGGCGGTGCGATTAAATTTACTCCTGAAATTCGAGCAAAGATAAGTGCTACACATAAAGGTAAAATCATATCTCAATCACATAGAGATGCTATTCGAGCGTATAGTAAGATAAAGCCTCCAGCATCAGAAGAAACTAAAGAAAAGATACGCCAATCAAAATTAGGTGTTGTACGTAAACCTTTTACTGAAGAAGCTAAACGTAATATGAGTATTGCTCGTACTGGTGTAAAAAGAGCACCTGAAGTAGGTACTGCAATTAGTTTACGACAGTTAGGTAAAAAAAGAAAAACGCCTTACCCAGAAGAAGCTAAAGAAAAAAATAGATTAGCTAGTACTGGTAAAAAACATTCTGAAGAAACAATAGCGCGATTAAAAGAAATTAAAGCTAATGTATCTCAAGAAACTCGTGATAAATTAAGCGCAGCTAAAAAAGCGTATTGGGACAAGAAGCGAGCTGAAAAACATGGTACTTAAAAAACTCACGGTTAAAAGCGGTGTCAATAGAGAAAACACGCGACTATACACAGAAGGCGGATGGTATGACTGCGATAAGATTCGTTTTCGTCAAGGTACACCTCAGAAAATAGGCGGCTGGAATCGAATCTCTAGCGCTACTTTTAATGGAGTGTGTCGTTCACTATGGGCTTGGCAGACACTTGCTCAGATACCGCTTATTGGTGTTGGGACAAATACAAAGTTTTACATCTCTCGTGGTGGGTACTACTACGATATCACTCCTATTCGCACAGCAACTAACTTAACTACGCCTTTTGCAGCTACTACAGGCTCAACGGTTATTACGGTATCAGCACCTTCACATGGGTGCGTTAATGGAGACTTTGTTACTTATAACGGTGCATCGTCGTTAGGTGGAGTTATTACTGCCGCTGTACTTAATACTGAGCATCAGATTACTTATGTTAACGCAAACTCTTACACAATCTCAGTTAGTATAGCGGCAACCAGTGGAGATACTGGGAATGGAGGTACAGTTCGCGCTGTATACCAGATAAATAGTGGTCCTGCATATCAAACAGCGGTTACAGGTTGGGGTGCTGGAGGTTGGAGTCTTGGGTTATGGGGCACCGGCGTTGCGACTACGGACTCTCTTCGCGTTTGGTCTCAAAGTAATTATGGGGAAGACCTTGTATTTGGTCCACGCACGGGAGCGATGTATTACTACTATGCAGGGAGAGGAGTAGCATCTACAACAGCAACTATTTCAGTAGCATCTCCAGCAGTTATCACTACAACAAATCAGTATAAAGAGGGTACACCGATAGTCTTTGAAACAACAGGCGCACTACCTACTGGCGTTGTTACGGGCACGGTATACTATATAAAAAATTATGTTGCAGGTGTGTTTAATATAACTGACTCTGTAGGGACTCTAATTAACACTTCTGTAGCTGGGTCAGGTACACAATCTATTTCAGCACGTGCAGTAAATTTAACGGCTATTGCTGGAGCTTCAGATGTTCCCACTATTCAGAATTACATTACGGTATCAGATACTTTCCGCTTTGTGTTTGCTTTTGGTTGTAATGACTACGGTGTATCTGCTCAAAGCCCATTGTTAGTACGCTGGTCTGACCAAGAGAATGCAGCTAACTGGACACCGTCCACTACTAATCAAGCAGGGTCATTAAGCCTTACTCGTGGGTCTCAGATTATTACTGCGCTTCAAACACGTCAAGAGATTCTAGTTTGGACGGATTCTACGCTCTACTCTATGCAGTATTTAGGTTACCCGCTGGTTTGGAATGCCCAGCTTATGGGTGATAACATCTCTATTGTAGGTGAGAACGCGGCTGCTCTGGCTTCAGGTGTTGTGTACTGGATGGGGCGAGATAAGTTTTATAAATACGATGGCCGTGTGCAAACACAAAACTGCGACCTGCGGGAATATATATTTAATGATTATAATGCACAGCAATCAGAACAAGTACTTGCCAGCACCAATGAAGGGTATAATGAAGTCTGGTGGTTCTACTGCTCTGCTGATAGTACGGTGGTGGACAAATACGCAATCTATAATTACGCTGAAGATATATGGTATTACGGTACGATGGGTCGCACCGCTTGGCTTGACTCTGGGATTTTAGATTACCCTCTTGCAGCTACTTACTCAAATAACTTAGTTAATCATGAAGATGGTTTGGACGATAATGAGACTTCAACATCTACTGCTATTCATGCTTATATTACAAGCTCTGAGTTTGATATTGATGACGGTCATAACTTTGTATTTATTCGCAGGATTTTACCGGATTTAACTTTTAGAGGCTCTACTACAGAAAGTCCAGCAGCGACACTGACTGTTTACCCTTTAATTAACGCAGGTAGTGGATATACAAATCCAGCTTCTGTTGGCGGTAGTGATAATGCAGTGATTACAAGAACAGCTGTTGTACCTATTGAGGCGTTTACTGGGCAAGTGTTTATTCGAGTACGTGGTAGACAGTTTGCGTTTAAGATGGAAAGTAATCAGTTAGGTAATACGTGGCAGATGGGCGCCATGAGGCTCGATTTCAAGCTGGACGGGCAGAAATCATGAGCAATACAGTTCAAACCCCAAAAGCACCGAGTTTACCTTTTGCTGAGGTGCAGTATAGCCGTAACTACCTTGACCAATTAAATAACGTACTGCGCTTATACTTCAATCAACTTGATAACACGTTCCAATCCCTGCTGAGTATTGCAGGGGGAGCTGCTTTTAAATTTCCTGTTGGTAGTTTTTATTTGACTACGCAGCAGACGATACCTGTTATAAATACAGCTTACGCCATACCGTTTAACAATACAGCCGTATCAAACCAAGTTGCTATCGGAACAACGACATCTCACATCGTAACAAATGTAGCGGGATATTATAACTTTCAGTTTTCAGCGCAGTTGGCTAAGACGGCTGGAGGTACCATTAATACGTGGGTATGGCCTAAAGTAAATGGGGTGGATATCTCAAACTCAAATACTAAACTTCAAATAACGGGAGCAAGCACTGCTGAGACTGTTGCAGCATGGAATTTTGTACTCCCTATGAACGCTGGAGATTACTTTGAGCTTTACTGGGCAGCTGACAGCACCAATATTATTTTAGAAGCTGTTGCAGCTAATTCTTTTTCACCTGCAATACCTCCTGTCATCCTTACCGCTACGTTTGTTTCAGCACTATACTCATGATATTATTAGCTAAACTTTGGAGGTATCGTGAGCGATTTAGCAACCCTTGGCAATATGCCAAAAATCTTAGAATTAGAAGCCCTTATGAAGGCTTTGCCACAGGTAGAGTCTCCCGCACAGCATTATCATCTGAGCGGTGTTTATTGTCGGTCTCTTTTTATACCTAAAGGCTGTTTGCTTACAGGTAAGATTCACAATCACGAAAGCATTGGTATTCTAGCTCAGGGTACACTTCGCATCACAAACGGTGACACATCTACAGTCGTTACTGCACCTTACATCACAGTCGATAAGCCAGGTATTAAACGCCTAGGTTACGCTGAAACAGATTGCACATTTATTACAGTTCATCGAACTGACCTTGATAGTATTGACGCTATCGAAGAAGCGCTTGTATCTGACTCTTTTGAAGAGTACGAGCTAAAAACACAACAGTTAATTGGGGAAGGTTTATGAGTTTTATTGCAAGTATGGTTAGCGCAGCTGCTGTATCAGCTGGAGCTAGTGCTTTGGTTGGGGGTATTGCTGGCGCAGCTGCTACGGGTGCTGTGGGTGCTGGGCTTGGTGCTGGTATTGGTGCTGCTACTGGCGGTGACGCTGGTCAAGGTGCTTTGATGGGCGGTATTGGCGGATTAGGCGCTGGAGCTGGTGCAATACTTGGCGGTGCTACTATGGGTGCAGAGGCTATTGGTGAAGGCGCTGCCGCTAGTGGTGCTGGTTCTGCTGGTGCTGGTGCTGGTGCTGGTGCTGGTGCTGCTCCTGTAGTAGAGAATGCGGGATTACAATCTTCTGGTGTAGTTACTCAAGGTTTAGGTGCTAATACTGCTCCTATTACTGGAGAAGTAACATCGGGTTCTTTAACTGCACCAACTGCAAATACTGGGATGGCGGCGTTACCCGAACCTATAGCGCAAGGTAATGGAGTGGTTACTCAAGGTTTAGGTGCGCAAACTCCACCTCCTATGTCACACCCTTTGCCCGGCTCACAACCATTAAATGTATTAGCAGAAGCTCCTCAAAATAGCGATGTACTACTTAATGGGTCTACTGGCCCTGGATGGGGGCAACAACTCTTAAATAAAGCAGGCATAGAGAGTCAAGCCGGTAGTAAAATCGGTGGTCAAGCTCTTGAAAACGCAGTATATGGTGCTGGTATTAATGGCCTACTTGCTGGTGCTCAAGGTCAAGATGTTGGTAAAGCTATGGGTATTGGCGCTTTATCTGGTGGTATTGGCGGAGCGGCGGGTGCAGGTTTATCTGAGGCTCCTGGCGCTGTTGGTGAATTTGCAGCGGCTCATCCTATGATTACATCTGGTGCTATTGGTATGGGTGCTAACACTGCACTTAATGGACTTACAGCCTCTAACCCTTCAGCACCAGACTATAAAGGTATTCGTAGTAATGTGAAGTGGAACCCTAATGTATATAAGCCATACGGCCCTCAGTTCGCGGCGGGTGGTATTACCGATTTAGATAATTATGATGCAGCACCTAATCAACCTATAACGGCGCCTCCTGGAACACTTAATATCCCTAACCGCGCTGAAGTAGCTAATAATGAAGGGTATGTAGGTGACTCTGTGCAGTTGATGGCACACGGTGGTATTTCTGATTTAGGAGGGTATTCTGATGGTGGACGATTGCTTAAAGGTCCTGGTACGGGTGTTAGTGATGACATACCGGCAACCATCGAAGGGAAACAGCCAGCACGCCTTGCTGCAAACGAATTCGTCATTCCTTCAAGAATTGTATCTGAAATTGGTAACGGGTCTACAGATGCTGGTGCTAAAGCCCTATATGCTATGATGGATAGAGTACAAAATGACCGTAAAAAATCTATAGGTAAAGGTAAGTTTGCCGTGGATTCAAAAGCGGCTAGACATTTGGATGCGCTATGAAACTATTAAACCTACAAGTAATTCCAGCCACGGAAAATCTCCGCAAGGCTAACAAACACTTACCAGCTTAGGAGGTAAAAATGGATATTGTACCAGCGTCAAAAAGTTCAGATTGGTTTAAAGCATTAGATAATGCTACAGTTAATTCTATAGGGGGTAATAATGTTAAAGATGGAATTAACGGTCCTAAATTTGGATTAATAGTAGATGAACTTAATAAAGCTAAAACAGTAGCTGACCAAATTAATATATGGCAAAAATACTTAAAAGACCCCACCATACTAACGGGTAAAGGGCTTGCCGCTGCTAAAAAAGCGTTTAATACATGGATGACTGGCGGTAAATTACCCGCAAATGTTCAATCTGTATTGTCTAAAGACCCATTAGCGGCACTTCCTGAATTAGCTCAAGCTCAGTTAACTTATGATAAGACTGACCCTGCATCAGTTAAAAACTATGCAACTGCGCTAAAAGATACTTATGGTAATTTAAAAAAAGCAGATGGTACGCCAGAGTTTACGCCAGTCTATTTAGATAGTGTAGCAGCAGGGACTATTCCTCAAGATACGTTTGATACTCGTATAAATACTATTGCAACTAAAGCGGCTTTTGCTGATTTAAAGGCTCAAGGTATAAACCCTGCTGATGTAGGTGGCGCAGAAGGTCTTGCGAGTAGCGATAAGTTAGCTGAATATTTAAACGACCCAACTAAATTAGCTTCCGCCTATACTACAACTTCTACAGCAAATTCTACAGTACCTAGCAACGTGGGTACTGGTTCTGTATCAAATGCAGGGATTGATTCGCTTGGTTATACCAATGGAACTTTTGATTATACTGGAGGAAGTGGGCAGTTATTGACTGATGGTAAGGTAGACCCTACTAAAGTAAAAGCGGCTGTTGATGCATACGATACTCAAAAAGGCACATGGCACCTGCCTGACACAGGAAGGTCAGGTTTAACACAAACAGATACAACCCCTTTTGGCTCATACTTGCAAAATATGTTGGTTAACTACGCTAATAAAGGAGATTTCTATTCGCCAAGTTATGTGAATAATCTTAAACAGCCCGAAGCACCTAACTTAACAAATATCAAAACATCGTTTGAAAACAACCCTACGTCTAAAGATTTGTCTTCGTACCTAGTAAAAATGCATCAACCTAGTACGGCTAATACAACAGGCCAAACATCTAAACCAGGTACGCCAGATACAACAACTACAAAAGTCCCTACTGTTAATGCCCCTGCTGTTAATACACCTGCTGTTAGTACGCCTACTGTTAATACACCTGCTGTTAATACACCTGCTGTTAGTACGCCTGCTGTTAGTACGCCTGCTGTTAGTACGCCTGCTGTTAGTACGCCTGCTGTTAGTACGCCTGCTGTTAGTACGCCTGCTGTTAGTACGCCTGTAAAAACAGCCGCTGAGATAGCTGCTGAGAAAGCAGAAGCGGACAGATTAGCTGAGATTAATAGGATAGCGGCAGAAAAAGCAGAAGCTGAAAGACAGGCGGGTTTAGTAGCATTAGCCAATCAACAGGCAGCAGATAAAGCCGCAGCAGATAAAGCCGCAGCAGATAAAGCAGAAGCGGACAGGCTAGCAGCATTAGGACGCAATCCAGATGGCGGACCTTCATCATTAGCACCTATTAACCCTAATACGTATGGACCTCAACAAATAACGCTTGCCCCTAATACTGTAGCTTTATCTAACTCCCCATCGGTAATTGCTGCTCAACAGTCCCCTGCTCAGAAAGCTGCTATGGCTCAAACTGTAACGCTTCCAACGGTAGGCCCTCAGCCTATTAATCCGAGTAACGGTGGACCTACTTCAGCTATTACAGTAAATCCATCTAATGCAGGGATAGTGGGAACTATAGACCCAGCAACGCTATCTGTAGCTAATATGAATTCCAATGTAGGAGGACTGCCATCTTTGATGGGACCACAACAAGTCACAGTACAACCTCAACAAAATGCAGGGGTAGGTACGGTATTAGCTCCAGCGCCTACACAAACCTCTGCTCAGAATGCAGCTACTCAACAAACCCCTCAGAATCCTTGGGATAAGATGGGTATAACCCAACAAGATTATTATGAAAACTACTGGTAGTATGATAACCGTACATGCAGTACCTCTTGAGTTTATTCAGCAAACGTGGCCTTTAGCGAGGCCGCATATTGTGGCTGGTTTGCAGGAAGGGAGTGGTGAGAATTCACCTAACATGACGTATAATGACGACCATGTACTAAGCTATCTTGTTAACGGTAATTGGGAGCTTTTCGTGGCAGTAGATGAGAACAATGTAATGCGAGGCGCTGCAACTATCTCGTATATTAATTACCCACTGCATCGAGTTGCATTTATCACAGCGGTAGGGGGTAGGATGATTGCCACCCAAGATAGTTTTAACCAATTAAAAAATTTATTTAAAGCACGCGGAGCTACGATGATTCAAGGTTACGGAAGACCTGCTATCATAAGACTCTGGAGACGCTTTGACTTTCAACCCCGCAGTACCTTACTGGAAGTATCAATATGATTATTAAAAGTTTTAAAAAGTATTTCACAACCTATATCGTACCGACATTCTATGGTGGCGGAAGCGGGGGCGGTCAGAACACAACAGTTCAACAACGCAACATCCCTAAAGAGCTTGCTCCTTACTATGAAGTATTACTTGGTTCTATGATGAAACAAGGGTTTACATCTGCTGCAAATCCTGGAAAGCCTGCACCAAAAGTTTCTGCTGATTGGACGCCTAACACAGCAAGTTATGCTAAAGGGGGTGAAGTTAAACATTATGTATCTGGTGGAGTAACATCGGATACGCTTAGTAGCTTAGGAATAACTAATGCATCGGGAGGCTTAAATTCTAATTTTAACCCTACTGGAATCGTTCCCTACCAGCCTGTTGATTTTGCAACTGTCACTGACCCTAATACGGGCGCGGTAAGTTATGACGCGAGTAAAACAGTAGCGCAACCAACAGCGTTGCAAGATATGTCCTATAAAGCAGCGGCTCAAATGGGACTTCCTGAACAGAACCAAGCCGCCTCTAATCTGTCTTCTATTGCAGGGATGGGGGGACTTAATACAGCTAATTCAGCGCTTGAGTATGGCGGTGCTGGATATAATGCAGGTCTTAACTCAGCGCAAATAGGTAATGCAGCGGCTGATACAGCGGCTCAGAATGCAAACATCTTAGGCAATAGCGCACAGAATTATGGGGGTCTTGGTGCCGCGATAGGTGCCGCTGGAGCGGGTATTGGTCAGTCTTACGAGAATAAAGCCACTAATGCGGGTACTGTTCAGTCCTACATGAACCCTTACCTTGAAGCGTCACTGAAACCTCAACTTGCGTTGATGGACCAAGAGAACGCTATTACTAATCAAAAAGCAAACTCACAAGCAGCGCAAGCTGGAGCGTATGGTGGTAGTCGTCAGATGGTGCAAAATAACCTTAACGACCAGTCTAATAAATTAGCGCAAGCATCCCTCATCGGTCAAGGATATAAATCAGCCTACGACACAGCGCAAGGTAACATTTTGCAAGGTTCACAACTCGGTCTTCAAGGGTATAACACAGGTATTCAAGGTGCTCAAACAGGACTTCAAGGTGTTACTACGGCTACAGGTGCAGGGCAGTACGGTTTATCAGGTGCTCAAACGGGGTTATCTGGTCAACAAGCCGCAATATCAGGTGCGGGAGTCGGTCTTCAAGGTGTTGGTGGTGCACAGGCTGGGTATGGTATGGCGGGTACAGCAGGGCAACAGTTAATGAATATTGGTAACCAGCAGTTGGCACAACAGCAATCTATCGCAGGGCTTCAAAATACTTATGGCGCACAGCAACAAGCGAATAACCAACAGGCTATTAATAATGCAATTACTTATAATGACTACCAACAAAAATACCCTTGGGAAGTCTTGGGTAATATAGGTAATGCACTTAACGGCGTGCAGGTTGGGAATATGTCTACGTATACGCCTTCACCAAGTCTCATCTCTCAAGTGGGTGGTCTAGGTGCTACTGCTCTTGGCGCATATGGTGCTAATGGTGGGTTTAAAGCTAAGAAAGGCGGTAAAGTTCCTAGCAGTGGTGGTATCGGTGACTTAGCTGTGTATAACGCGATGAAAGGAGGAAAATAAGATGATGAATACCCCTTCTATGTATTCTGTTGACCAGCTACTTAAAGCTCGGCAAGATGGCGTACCTGACTACGTTGTCGTCCCCATGCTACAAAAAGCAATGGCGCAGAAGCAAGCGATGGCGCAACAGCAAGCGCTTCAACAAGGCGCACCTAAAACACCTGTAGCACAGCAAATCCTAGACGCCGCTCATAATGATGTCATGCAAGAGCACATGGCGCGTAGAGCAGAGGAAGAAGTTCCAGAACCTCGTGGGATTGACTCTCTACCTAGCGGTATTGATGAAAGTGATTATGCAGGTGGTGGGATTATTGCTTTTAATGGTGAGGATGGGTCAGATGTACCTGAAGCTGAAGAAGACCATAATATATTAGGTATTAGACCTATCGGCGCATCAACAGGGTTTCAAAAATTTAACTCTGAAGCTGATGCTCTTAAAGAAGGGGATAGGCTTTTAGGTGTGTATGGGCGTAAACATAAGATTGATACGTTAGAAGGTGTTGTTAATAGATGGGCTCCTAAAGGAGACGGTGCTAATGACCCTGAAGCTTATGCTGCTATCGGACATAAAATGCTCGGTACTAAACCAGGTCAAAAGTTTAACTTAAATGACGCTACAGATAGAAGTAAAATACTGTCAGTAATAAGTAAAGTCGAGCATGGTAAAAACTATAGTCCTGAGGATATTCAAGGGGCTACTCATAACAGAGATTCCCATTCCACTAAAGGTATTGCGTCTTTACCAGAAGCTCAGGGTAATATAGCGTTCCCAGCTGCACCAGAAGATTTACCGATGCCACATAGTAAAGAGGAAGAGTCAGCTGCATATAAAGCGCAACAACTACAAGACTTACTAGGCGAAGACCCTAATGCGGCAAGACGTGAAGCACGCTTATCCAAGCGTGAAGCTGATTTAGCTGAAGAAAAAGACCGTTCTCCTTGGATGGCTTTGATGCAAGCTGGGCTGTCTACGATGGCGGGTACTTCGCCTAATGCGTTTACTAACATTGGTGCAGGGGCAACTGAAGGTCTAAAAGCCTATGGAGAAGCTCGTAAAGATATCAGTAAAAGCTCAGATAAACTTATGGACCTTCGTGACGAAGTGGAAACAGCACAACGCGCAGAGAAGAAAGCAATCAATCTCAAAGGGTTTGAAAGTGCTGAAGCTGCTAAAGCTGCAAATGTTAAAGCTGACGCTGAAAATAAACTTCGTAAATACGAGCACAGTGTAAAAGGCGCTGAGTACGGACAGAAAGAAAGAGAGCTTCAAGCTACAGCTAAGGAAAAAGGACAGATAGGGGATTACTACGCTAGCCAAACAGCATATAAACCTGAAGCGGCAGAAAATGCTCAGTCTTTAAAAGTACAAGAAGCTGATGAGAAAGCGCGACATAACTTTACCACTGCCTATAAAGAGGGGATGGCTGAGTTACCTAAAGCAGACTCTTATTTCCCTGAAAAAGTAGAAGCACATAAAGCTAAAGTACTTAATCAGTTATATCAATTATACCCTCAATTTGCACCTAAAAAACCTATGCCGGGCCCTACAGGTACAGGAGCACTCCCTACGCCGTCTAATTTAAGTAGTATGATTGCAGTAGACCCAAAAACTAAGAAGCAAATATACACTGGACCTATGTAAGGATACCCCATGCAAACTATAGAAATCCCAAATATTGGAGATGTAGAGTTTCCTGACGAGATGTCACAAGAGTCTATTATTAACGCTATCCAAACTCATATTATCCCCGCATACAAAGCACACTTAGAAAAGACGGGTCCAGTCAATGCAGCTATTGGCGCGTTTAAAAGTGGTATGGGTGCTGCTAATGAAGGTATCGCACAGCCTTTAGAATCTATGGGGCTGTCTGAATTGGCAGCCGGTAGACGTAAAGCAGCTGAAGAGTATAAAGGTGAAGCAGAACAGGCCTTTGAACCTACCTCTGAAGAAGAAGTAATTGCGGCACAAAACCAAGGTACTATCCCTGGTGCATTAACATGGGCTAAGAAAAATGTTGGCGAAACTCTTGGCGGTATTGCGGGTAGATATGGGCCTCCTACTGTAGCGGCGGGTATTGCTGGGGCACTTGCTCCTGAAGTTGCTGGTGCTGCAGGGCTTGCTAGAGCGGCTGGGTTTATTGGGTCTGACATTGCTCCTGAGATGGGTGAGAATATTGAGGCGGCCAAAGAAGCGGGTACTGAAGAGCCTGGGCTTATTGCGAACGTATCGGGAGGTCTTGTAGAGGCTGCTATTGGGCACTACGGTTTGCCTTTAACAGGAAAGTTGGCAGGTACGTTATTTAAAAGAGCAGAAGAGCTTGCACCTCGCATTCTATCAGGTGAGTTAACTAAAGAAGCGGCTGTTAAAGAGTTAGGCGGCTTTGGGGTTAACATTGCCAAAGAAGTAGGAGTAAATGCAGCATCTAATGCTGCTGCAATGACAGGCATAGAGGCTACACGTCGAGGTGTTACTGGACAAGACATAACTTCTCCTGAGGCTTTAGAACAGTACGGCGAAGGTGTAAAGACTGCAGCTATTCTATCCCCTATATTTGGTGGTGCACATGGGGTTATGAATGTTCGAGGTGCGCGTGGAGCGTTACCAGAAGGTATGGTAGAAGAAACGAAAGAACCTACAACCCCTGAAACACAAGCGGCAGAGCAATCTCAGGTTGCAGAACCTACTGAAACAGAGCAACCTCCATATGCTGCGCCAGAAGACTACGGTGATATTAACGATGACCGCTTAGCAGACTTTATTACACAAGTTCAAGAAGGGTTAATAGACCCTCATGACCCTGCAAATGAAGGGTTAATAAAAGCTGTAGAAGAGCAACACCCAGAAACCATGAGTTTCTTAGGCATAAAAAGTAAATTTACGGATGAAGATTTGTCTACGCCAGTAGATAAGCACACAGTTGATACAGAAGAAGGAGAGCCTGCTGTCGAGTCTGAAACAGTAGAACCTGTGCAAACAGAAGAAGCCGCAGTAGAACCTGTGCAACCTCAAGAAAGCCCTAAGATACATTCAGACCCTTTAATAAATGACCTATTTAACCCTGCAAATAGAACGACTAAAGTTGAAAAAGAGCCTACACTTAGAGAATCAGTTAGTAAAGTTATTAGACGTTATACACCGACCCGTATTTCATGGATTGACCCAACTGACACATTAGGGGCTAAGTTAAAGTCTGAGGACACCTTTAGTTTGGCGGATAAGAAACTAAGGTCTGATATGTTACAACGGCAATTAAAGCAATTAGGTCAAGTAATTAGAGGTGTTGAAGAGCTTGGTAAGCCTGTGTTTAAAGGTGACGGTACTGTCGGGGTTAAATCTGATGATAGACTTGCTTTAGGAAGTATCCATAATAGAGCAATCGAACTTGGTAAAAAACATGGGTTTGATGGCCCTCAGTTTATTGATGAGATGGCTCGCGTTATGCTGGGTAAAGAAACCATTAAGGAGGATGCAAATCTTCACGCGTATGGGAAACATCTACAGACTTTAGCAGAAAACCATAAGCAGAACGCTAAAACTATGTCTAAACAAGGCGGTGTGACAGCTACAGAGATAAACAAAGAGTTTAATACTGCTAAGCAGTTAGATAAAAAAGCTAAAGAATATCTTGCTATAAATAGGGAGCGTGTTGTATCACCCGAACATATCTCTCGCGTAGAAGCACTTATGAAGAGATATCCAGAGAGTAAACAGATTGTAGGTGAGCTACGCGACTTAAACCGTTCTTTAGTAGACTTAGCTAAGACCTCTGGTCTTATTGATGCACATACGGCTAAGAAATGGAATGATAAAGAGTATTATATCCCTATGTACAAACCCGAAGACTTAGATTCATTTGAGAATGAGCAGTCCAGATGGGGTATTGGTATGGGAGCTAAAACTATTAAGAACGCTGCAGACTATAGACGCGAAGGACACGAACATAAAATCAACGTATGGGATAACGTCCAGCGCCATGTAGCGTTCATGGTAGCGTCTGCTGCGCAGAACGAATCTCGTAGAACTGCTGTACATCAATTAGCTAAATATGGGGAAGTCGAGAGAGCTAAAGACCAAGGACGTTCAAGTAAAGACGGTAACTTGGCTGTGTATGAGAATGGTGTTAAGACTTGGTATATCGTAAAAGACCCTGATGCACTTATTGCATTTCAAAACTTTAATTATGCAGCTAAACCTCTTATGCAAATGGCAGGGAGAGTGCTTAGGGCGGGTGCATTATTTAATCCAATTTATTGGTATCGTCAGCTAGTACGCGACCCCCTTGCCGCTAATTTTGTTGCTAATGTGGGAGGTGTTATTACTCCTCTACACGCAATGGCACATTTTGCACATATTTTATCTGGTAAATCAAAAGATTTTAAAACACTTAGAGAGCATGGTGTAGTAGGTCCTGTAGATTTAACTCATAACTATAATATGATGCAGACTCATATAGGCAAAGCCATGAGTTACGACAAAGATGTCTGGAGTAAGATTAAAAATCAACTTGTGCGCATTCATGAGGCATCCGACTCAGCTACTAGAGTAGCCGTCTATAAAGAAGCCATGAAAGATGCTAAGAAGTTAGGGTTATCTGAGCAAGATGCAGAGAATTATGCAGTACACAGAGCTAGGGAATCTATCAACTTTGCTGTTCACGGCACTTCTGAAACTCTTCATGCGATAAGAGTAAGTACCCCTTTCTTCTCATCTACACTTAATGGCTTAGATACTGTTTACAGAGCGGCTTCTCAACATAATTTAAGTCCTAGGGAAGGGAGAGAATTAAAGAAACGGTTTGTATCACGCGCAGTAATGATGGGTATGATGAGTGCTATATATGCAATTTGTATGCAGGGTAATAGAGACTATCAAAAGCTTGACCCCGTAGAAGCTGATGGAAATTGGTTAGTAGCAGGTACACCTAATGAAAATGGGGATACTCCGTTTTATAAAATCCCAGCCCCTTTTGAAGTAGGCTTCTTATTTAAGACACTACCTGAATTATTCATACGACGCATGTACGGTAATGCAACCAATAAGGAGATTATAGACTCAGTAATTAAAGGTATGGAATCTAATATCCTCCCTCCAATACCTATTATTGGACAAGTACTAAAACCTGCAGTGGAGACTATGACAAATTATGATATACACAATAAACGTCAAATAGAATCTGCGCACGACCAAACACTAAATGTAGAGATGCGTGGTCAAGGGGACAATGCTTTTTATGATTGGTTAAGTGATGACTTAAAACTAAAGAATATTAACTTAAGCCCTAAAAAATTACGCCATTTATGGCAAGGCTACTTTGCGCAACTTGGAGCTATAAGTGCATCGTTAGCCGATTCGTTAATAACTTCGGCTACAGGAGAAAACAAAACCCCTGTAAATCCTGATTCTGGGTTCCTTAAAGGTATTAAAACTGACCCTAGCAAAAGTAAATATCTGTCGGAGTTTTACGAGTTGTCTAATGATGCAACTAAGATTGTTAATACTCTTAACAGTTATGAATCATCTGCTCAAGGTAAGAAGGTTGAAGAGATGGTCGCTAAACCTGAAAATATTAAAGCTATTGGTGTGCATGATATGACGTCTAAAGCACAACAGGATATTTCTGAAATAAGGGCTGCGATAAACACTATTAAGCATCAACCAGACTCTCCTGAGAATAGAAAATCTATACACGATTTAAAGATGGCGGAGAACCAGATAGCTGAGAGTGTCATGAAGGCGTCCCAAGGAATCAAGTAAAAGAGAGGGGGCGTTAAGCCCCCTTTTTCACCCCATCTGCGTAGTATCTAAAACCAGTGCAATTACTGCAGGACTATCCTGCACCGTACCAGCCGACATCCTAACTTTAGTTGTATCGAGTAGGATACCAATTTTCTTCAAGTCCTCTACTAAGCATTTATATGACAACTGCTTTCTCGCACACCACGATTTAAACACTGACGCTATGATATAGGCTCTATGCGTATCTGGCTCCCTGCGTATCACAAGCGCACCGCGAGGAGTTTCAATAGGTACACCAAGTGTCCCTGCAATAGTAGGAGGCTTATTATTTATTACAAGCTGATTCT
>Ga0209297_1000608_pt1 | contig 22324 bp, 26 predicted proteins | sample S_130805_MF_Meta_FD_187322 | JGI IMG/M metagenome (GOLD analysis project Ga0209297, IMG submission 187322) | Freshwater microbial communities from Lake Simoncouche, Canada to study carbon cycling - S_130805_MF_MetaG (SPAdes) (version 2) | ecosystem: Environmental > Aquatic > Freshwater > Lake ...
CACAGTACCCATGACGCCTTTTTGAAAATCTTCAAAGGCTTGTAAGACCTCACTCTTAGTATTCATAACGAATGGACCCATCCACGCTACAGGTTCTTTAATAGGTAGCCCTCCAAGAATAAATAGCTCCATTTCTGGTGAGCGACTTTCTTGAACATCTCCTGCTCGCACAACAATCATTTCACCTTCATTGAAAACAGTGAGTTGTCCCATTTGTACGGGGCGACGTTCTTCACCAACAAAGCCATGTCCTGCAAGTGTGTAGACGAGTGCGTTGTAATCAGCACGCCAAGGTAAGCGAAGCTCTGCACCGGGTTGCACAGTTGCATGCACCAAAGTAATTGGTGTTTGTGTGGAACCTGGGCCTTTACGTCCATCTACATCGCCAGCAATTACGCGAATCAGTGCGCCCCCATCATGTGAGGACAAAAGCGCTACATCTTTTGCACGTAGGTCTTGATACGCAGGTGGTGACCATTTCTTTGCAGCGGGAAGATTCACCCAGAGCTGAAAACCATGAAACAAACCACCACTCATCACTAAATGTTCTGGGGGAGTTTCAATGTGCAAAATGCCTGCGCCAGCGGTCATCCATTGTGTGTCGCCATTGCTAATTGTTCCACCGCCACCGTTGTTATCACGGTGATCGAATATTCCATCAATAATGTAGGTAACTGTTTCGAATCCACGATGGGGATGCCATGGAGTTCCCTTTGGTTCACCCGGTGCGTATTCAACTTCGCCCATTTGATCTAAGTGAATAAAGGGATCGAGTTGCGCCATATCAACGCCAGCGAACGCGCGACGAACAGGAAAACCTTCTCCTTCAAAACCTTGAGGTGCAGTTGTAATAGTTCTAACGGTTCGCGCGCGCAATGTTGCTGGTGCAATTACTCGTGGAAGAACAGTGATATCTGAAACGGTAACTGCTGGCACTTAGCGCTCCTTGCGTGTAGAACAGAAGAGTAATTTAACTTTCAACTACCTGCAACTCAAGATTAAAGATTCTTAAGTGCGCTCACAACTTTTGTCAATGTTTCCTTAGCATCGCCAAAGAGAAGCGTGGTTTTTGGATCGTAGAGAAGTTCATTCTCAATGCCAGCAAAACCTGGACGCATGGATCGCTTGAGAAAAATAACATTGGCTGCATCAGCAACTTCAAGAATTGGCATTCCATAGATTGGGCATCCTGGAGAGTTTTTAGCTGCAGGATTTACAACATCGTTTGCACCAATTACCAATGCAACATCTGTTTGCGCAAAAGTTGGATTTACTTCATCCATTTCAACTAGTTGCTCGTATGGAACATTTGCTTCAGCTAGCAAAACGTTCATGTGGCCCGGCATGCGGCCAGCAACTGCGTGGATTCCGTAGGCAACATCAATTCCTTTAGCGGCAAGAACATCTGCCATTTCGCGAACTGTGTGTTGTGCCTGAGCAACAGCGAGTCCAAAACCAGGAACAATCACAACGCGACGTGCGTAGTTAAGCAAAATTGCCACATCTTCAGGAGATCCAGATTTAACTGGGCGCACTTCTTGTGCTCCAGTATCTGCTTGTGGCTTTGCAGTGAATGCTCCGAAGAGAGTTTTAAAGAGTGAACGGCCCATGGCCTCTGCCATTAAGCGAGTGAGGATTGTTCCACTTGCGCCAACCAACGTACCGGCAACGATAAGTAGTGTTGTTTGTAGTACGTAACCACTTGCAGCAACTGTGAGGCCAGTAAATGCATTGAGAAGAGAAATAACGATCGGTACATCTGCGCCACCTACTGGCAGCACGAACAAGATTCCAAATAGTAAGGAAAGTCCACCCAGTACAGCCAGTGAAGTATTTCCACCTGAATTGATTACCCAACCGGCAGCAGCGAAAACTCCTACGACGTTTGCAGCAATTACGAGGCGTCCTCCTGGAAAGACCACTGGCCGAGTAGTCATTAATTCTTGAAGTTTGGCGAATGTTATGCAGGAACCAGAGAATGAAACGCTTCCAACAATCACAGTAAAGATGGTTGCAATTACTTCCGCTGTAGTGGCATCTGATCCAAGTTTTAAGTATTCGACAATCGCTACGAGCGCAGCTGCTCCACCACCGACACCATTAAATAGTGCAACTAGTTGTGGCATTGCGGTCATTTGAACTCTGCGAGCTGCAGGAACACCAACAATTAAACCCAGCCCAATTGCGGCGAGGATTAATGGCAAATGGTGAAGTGGCAGTGGGTGATAGTTACCGTCCTCTTTATTTCCAGTAAAGAAGAAAACGAGCAAAGTGGCAACTGTTGCACCGATTGCGCCAATAATATTTCCACGACGTGCTGTCTTTGGATGTGAGAGTCCCTTGAGCGCCAGAATGAAGCAAACTGCAGCAGCTAAGCCAATGAGGTCGTAAAGATTACGGTTCATTTCTTTTTACCTTTGAACATTTCGAGCATTCTGTCGGTAACTACGAACCCGCCCACCATATTGATCGTTGCTAACACGATTGCAACAAGGGCTAAAACCAGCTCTAGATTATTTGAAGAGTGATCAGCAACAACAATTGCACCTACCAAGATGACGCCGTGAATTGCGTTTGCACCACTCATTAAAGGGGTATGAAGTGTGGAACTAACTTTAGAAACAACTTCAAAACCGACGAAGATTGCAAGTGTGAAGATTGCAAGAAGTGCCATGCCGTTACTCATCATTTCTTGATGACCTCTTTCTTAAGCTCCCCATTATGTGTAACGACAGATCCAGAGATAATTTCATCTTCAAAATCAGGCGTCACGACACCTTCTTTGGTCATGAGAGCCAAAATATTTACTACGTTGCGTGAATACAACATTGATGCGTGGAATGGAAGTTGGCTAGGGACGTCTTTTCCGCCCCAAATCTTCACTCCGCCTGCAGTTGTGACGATCTCGCCAGCAACAGACCCTTCAACGTTTCCGCCAGTCTCCGCCGCTAAGTCAACAATTACTGCACCAGGTGCCATTGAATCGACCATAACTTTAGTGACAAGTCTTGGTGCAGTACGACCTGGCACTGCTGCCGTAGTTATCAATACATGTGACTTTGCAATATATGGTGTCAAAAGTTCGCGCTGCTTAGCTGCACGTTCTTCTGTCATCTCGCGTGCATAACCGCCAGCACCTTCGAGTGATTCAAGTTCTAGATTAATAAATGTTGCACCCATTGATTTAACTTCATCTGCAGACGATGGGCGGACGTCGTATGCAGAAACAACTGCTCCAAGTCGACGAGCAGTTGCAATTGCTTGCAATCCCGCGACACCTGCACCGAGGACAACTACTTGTGCTGGAGTAACTGTTCCGGCAGCTGTCATCAAAAGTGGGAAGAAACGTGGAGAAAGTTCTGCGCCTACAAGTACTGCTCTGTATCCAGCACAAAGTGCTTGAGAAGTGAGCGCATCCATTGACTGAGCTCTAGAGATTCGCGGAACTAGCTCCAGTGAGAAAGCAGTTACTCCTGCTTTTTGCGCTGCTTCTATCGAATCTTGTGAAGTAGTTAACGACAAGAAAGAAATTGTAATTGCGCCTTTTTTTAACGTCGCCATCTGTGCGGGAGTGAGTGGTTGAACTGAAAGAACAATGTCTGCTTCTTTAAGTACGTCACCTGAAACAACACGGGCGCCAGCGCCTTCATATTCTGCGTCGGAGGCTTGAGCATGTAAACCTGCACCTGATTGAATTGTTACATCCAATCCAAGACGCACTAACTTATTGATGATGTCGGGAACGAGAGCTACACGCTTCTCGCCACTTTTAGTTTCTGTAGGAACTGCTACGCGCATGGGGCAACCGTAGTGGAATATTTAAAAATTGGCACTTTTTGCACAGGAATTAGCAGGTTAGCGCCCTTTAATTTCTCCTCGTACAAGATGATAGAGAAGAGATTGAATAGTTGTCCGACGATGTAGTGCTTCGCGCCACACAACTGAAGATGGACCATCAATAACATCGGCACTTACTTCTTCACCTCTGTGAGCTGGAAGGCAGTGCATAAAGATTGAATCTTTAACTGTAAGTTTCATTAATTCAGAAGTAACAGCAAATGGTTTTAAAATTTTCATTTTCTCTAAGCGATCAGATTCTGGATCCCCCATGGACATCCACACATCTGTGTAGAGAACACTTGCATCTTTTGCCGCAGAGATCGGATCGTTAGTTACTTCAATTGTTGCACCTGTTGATTTCGCAATCTCTTGCGCTTGTGCGACGATTTTTGGATCTGGTGCCCATTTTCCAGCTGGAGTAGCGGCAACTACATGCGCACCCATGATTGCACCCATGGTTAACCAAGCATGAGACATGTTATTTCCATCTCCTAGATAGACAAATTTTCTACCGGATGTATCTTTCCCAAACTTCTCTTGAATAGTTATCCAGTCAGCGAGTAATTGAGTTGGATGATCATCATCTGTGAGTGCATTTATGACAGGCACAGTTGCAGCTCGACCTAATTCATTCACATCAGATTGCGCAAAAGTTCTTACGATTAATGCGCTTGCATAGCCGCTAATAATCCGAGCGGTATCTTCGATAGTTTCACCGCGCCCCAGTTGCAAATCATCACCACGAAGAAAAATTGGAGTTCCACCAAGATGCGCAACTGCTGTTTCTGAAGCAAGGCGAGTACGTGTCGATGGCTTTGTCATGTAAATCGCGACAGTTCGATTTGCTAGGGCGGTGCTTGCTTTGAGTGGATCTTTAGCAAAATCACTTGCGGTAGCAAGCAGGAGATCGACGTCGGCACGCGACAAGTCAGCGGTGCGAAGTAGGTCCTTCATCTGCATATCTTACCCAGGCAAGTATTGTTTAAGGCATGGGAATTTTTAGCCGGGAGCCAGAGCAAGACGCAGATCTTCTCACACGCCCTGTTCCACAGGTCGATGATGGCGACCATGATCGTTTCTCGCATTACGTCAAAAAGGAGAAGATTCTCAAATCTGCTTTGAGTGGCAAATCTGTACGCGCGCTATGTGGAAAGAAGTGGGTGCCTACACGAGACCCTGAAAAATTCCCCATCTGCCCAATCTGTAAAGAAATACATGCGGGTTTGCGCCCACCACCTGATGACAAATAGCACGACTTTACGTAAAAGCTTAAGTGTTGCGATCGCCCTTTTCGTAACGCTGACATCACTATTTTGTTTCACTCCCCAAGCAACTGCAGATCCTGTACCACGCAAAATTCTTTCAGGATGGATTCCTTATTGGAATATGAAAGCTGCAATTCCAGCAATAGTCGCAAATGGTGATTTGATAAAAGAGGTGATGCCTTTTTGGTATAGCTTAAAAAGTACAACGAAAATTGCAGATGATTATGCAACTGGAAACCCAAGTGTTCCGATGGCAATCCCTCTAGCAACTATGCGAGATTCAGGATTTACAATTATTCCTACCATTACTGATGAAACGCTCAACCCGGATGGCACTAAGCAACTTGCATTAGCAAAACTTCTCGCAGACCCCGTAACCCGAAATCAAATTGTGAAGTTGTTATCTGATCTCGCTTTTTCGAAAAATGCAAGCGGCATTGAAAATTTTGATGGAATAGATTTGGACTTTGAAACTTTTGCTTTTGTAGACCCCTCTTCAAGTTGGCCCAGCACTCGAGTTAATTGGGTTTCATTTATTAAAGAACTAAGTTCTACCTTGCACGCCGGGGGTAAGTTGCTCTCTTTAACCACTCCTTATCTTTTAGATCCAGCCAGTGGGAAAAAAGGTTATTACGTGTATGACTGGGCCTCAACAGGACCAATGATTGATCGACTTCGAATAATGACTTATGACTACTCCACAACAACACCAGGACCTATAGGTCCAATTGATTGGGTAGAACGGACTGTTTCCTATGCTGTCTCTGTTATTCCTGCATCCAAAGTGTATGTAGGGGTAGCAGGTTACGGTAAAGACTGGATAACTAAAGTTGATGGAACATGTCCAGCGCAGTATGCAAGCGCAATTAAAGTAAATGCAAAACCAGCTGCAGTGATTATGAAAGACGCACCTGGACTTGCCACTAAAAATGGAGTGATGCCAATTTATAGTGAAGTGAATGCTGAATCGACTTTCTCATACCAAAAGCAATACACGGTTAAAAGTGATGCGGGAGTTGTAACCACTTGCACCGCTTCACATACCGTTTGGTATCAAGATGCTAAAAGTTACTCGGCTCGTGCGCAACTAGTTGCGAAATACCATTTAGCAGGATTGGCCGCGTGGACTTTAGGTTGGGAAGATTTAACTGCAAGTGAAGCAGTTCGCACTGTTGCCAAAGCAATTGCGCCTGATCAAGTAGTTAGTACCCTTACATTTGATTCGAGCGAAATTTCTTATGGCAACCCAGTGAATCTCAAAGGAGTGTTTCAACTTCAAGATAAGCAACCAATTTCTGGTCTGCCAGTGCACGTAGAGATTCGCAGCGCTAAAGATTTGCAGTGGAGGGAAATTCTGCAGTCAACTACGGGTCCTGATGGAGCAGTTTCCACCCCCTTAATTTTAGGAAATTCATCTGTGGTTCGACTGCGTTCGGATTCCTCTTGGGAGAGGTTGAGTTCTCAAAGTTCCGAGATGCAAATCAATATTGCAGGAAGACTTTCCATTAGCCCCCCGACTTCCAGTCCAATCGGAGTTCCAATGTTTATCAAGGGAAGTGTTCAGCCAAAAAGAAGTGGAGTTGAAATTTCGATTGAGAAATTTTCCCTAGGAGCCTGGAAGCTGGTCGCTAGTAAAACCCAAACTGATGAGTCAGGTAATTTTTCACTTTCAGTCACGGAAACCACTCGCTCTCTAGCTCGTTATCGAGTAATAATGGGCAACGATGACAAAGCGAACGGAATAATGAGCAATATCTTTACAGTAGTGATGTATTAGGTTTACTGAGAGCGGGAAGGATGAAATGGTGAAGACCGAAGAGAAAGTTGAGGAATTAACAAACCCCAATTTCTTTGTCGATCGCCCATGGATCACCATTGTTTGGGACGACCCAGTAAATTTGATGACGTATGTGACGTATGTATTGATGTCACTATTTGGTTATTCGAAAGAACGTGCTCATGAATTGATGTTGCAAATTCACAATGAAGGAAAAGCAGTTGTTTCAAGTGGACGACGAGAAGAGATGGAGCGCGACGTGCAAAGGCTCCATGAAAAAGGTTTGTGGGCAACGCTTCAGCGAGATGATCATTAAGTGACGACATCTACAGCTTTTAATCGCCATGGGGAAAATTCATTTGTGGCAACATTTGCAGAAACTGAAAAAGAAGTATTGATTAATTTAACGGAGCAGTTAATAGAAATACTTGCTGAAAGAGTTGATGACGCTTACAGAGATCCACTGGCGGCTATGGTTGGAATAACTGGTCATGATTCACCGCCTGATGATGAGGTGCTTTTGAGATTGCTTCCAAATGCTTACGCAGATCCCATAGAGTCCGCAGAGTTTCGTAGATATACAGAGTCGGGCTTGCGTGAGAAAAAACGAGTGCACGCTATGTCTGTGCGCACTCATTTACTTAATGAGACAAGCGAACAAATCTCTCTTGATGCTGACAGTGCGCAAGCCTGGCTTGGAGCGCTCAATGACATTCGACTTGCGCTTGGAGTGCGGTTGAGAGTTGAAGAAAATTCCCATGAGCAATTGGAATTATTGGCTCCAGATGATCCGATGCGCGGGGTTTATGCGGTGTACACCTGGCTTGGTTGGTTGCAGGAAAGTTTAATTTTGTCCTTGATGGATGATGAGCAGGACTAATCAATCGTCACGGTAGGCTTGCAGAGTGAGTGAAGCCCCAATTGGAATATTTGATTCAGGAGTAGGCGGTCTTACCGTTGCTCGAGCAATCTTGGATCAACTTCCTAATGAATCCACTCTTTATATCGGTGACACAGCCCGGGGGCCATATGGCCCAAAGTCCCTTGCTGATGTTCGTACATTTTCGCTTGAAACATTAGATTTCTTAGTGAACCAAGGCGTAAAAGCAATTGTTATCGCATGCAATACAGCAAGTGCTGCAATGTTAAGAGATGCTCGCGAACGATATTCCATTCCTGTTCTAGAAGTCATCGCTCCAGCTGTTCGTCGAGCTGTTGCTGCGACAAGAACTGGCCGTATCGGAGTTATTGGAACTCGAGCAACAATAGATTCAAAAGCATATCTAGATGCTTTTGCTGCTGCGACGAAATTAGAAATTACATCAGTCGCGTGCCCTAAATTTGTTGAGTACGTCGAACGTGGTGAAACGTCAGGTCCTGAAATCACCCAAATTGCCCGTGACTATTTAGCCCCAGTTATTGAGGCGGATGTAGATACATTGGTATTGGGTTGTACGCACTATCCACTTTTAACTGGTGTAATTTCCTACGTCGTTGGCAATAACGTTTCATTAGTGTCTAGCGCGGAAGAGACTGCAAAAGATCTTTATAGAGTTTTAGTCGAGAATTCACTGTTGCGAGATAATAAATCCAGACCTGCCACTCACAGATTTCTCGCAACCGGGGATGCAAAATCTTTTGAAACTCTTGCCCGTAGATTTCTTGGCCCAGAAGTTGGTCGAGTAGAACACCAAGATTTGACCTAAGAGAGGGAAAAATGAGTCGTATTGACGGACGCGGAAACGCTGATTTGCGAGATATTAAATTCACTCGCAATTGGTTAGACAATGCAGAAGGTTCTGTGCTCGTTGAGTTTGGTGCAACGCGTGTTTTATGTGTTGCCTCTTTTACTCCTGGCGTACCTCGTTGGTTAAAAGACACAGGCAAAGGTTGGGTTACATCAGAATACGCAATGTTGCCACGTGCTACTCATACTCGTTCAGATCGTGAAAGCGTTAAAGGAAAACTTGGGGGAAGGACTCAAGAAATCTCAAGACTTGTGGGTCGCTCTTTAAGATCCATAGTGAACATGAAAGAACTTGGCGAGAACACGATTGTGATTGATTGCGATGTTTTGCAAGCCGATGGTGGCACTCGCACCGCGGCAATTACCGGTGCTTATGTTGCATTAGCTGATGCAATTTCCTGGGCGAAAGAAAAAGGTCACATTAACGCCAAATCTCAGCCGCTTGCCGATTCAGTTTCAGCGATCAGCGTCGGAATCATTGATGGAATTCCTATGTTGGATCTATGTTACGAAGAAGATGTACGAGCAGACACAGATATGAATGTTGTGTGTAGCGGCAACGGAAAGTTTATTGAAGTACAAGGAACCGCAGAAGGTCAGCCATTTGACCGAGCGCTCCTTGATTCACTTTTAGATTTAGCAGTTTCTGGTTGTGCAGAACTGACTAAGTTGCAACGTCAAGTTCTTGGTTTATAAATATATTAATGACCTCACATCCTTTAGTTTTAGCAACTCGAAATACAGGCAAGATTGAAGAGTTTCGCAGAATTCTTGAAGAGATAGCCCCTGGCCAAGTTGAACTCATTGGCCTAGAGAGTTTTCCTCATTTAGGAGATGTTGAGGAAACTGGTAATAGTTTTGAAGAGAATTCTTTGCTTAAAGCAAGAACTATTTGCCAGGCGACAGGGATATCTGCGATAGCTGACGACAGCGGTTTATGTGTTGATTTCCTTGGTGGTGATCCTGGAATTTATTCAGCTCGTTGGTCTGGAGTACATGGTGATGACAAAGCAAATCTAGAAAAAGTTCTCGCACAATTAGCCCAAATCCCGCGCGAAAAACGAGGTGCCCATTTCACATGTGTAACTTCTTTTGTTACTCCGACAGGCAACGAAGTAACTCAAGAGGGGATACTTAAGGGCTATATCTTGACCGAGCCAATTGGTTCCTTCGGTTTTGGATACGACCCAATTTTTGCACCTCTAGGAAATGAGCTTTCCCTCGCACAAATGAGCGCAGAAGCCAAAGATGCAATTAGCCACCGGGGTCAATCTCTACGGGCCATTGCGCCTCGCGTCACGCAAATGCTTGCCGCGCTGGGGTAACCTTCTCCTATAAGTATCGTTTTTACGTAGATTACTTACTCAACCCAAGGAGTTACTGTGGCTGTAAAGAAAGCAACCGCCAAGAAGTCAGCGGCCAAGAAAAAACCAGCAAAGCGATCAGTCGCCAAGAAATCACCTGCAAGAAAATCTGCAGTGAAGAAATCTGCTGTTAAGAAAACTACCGCCAAGAAGTCAGCGAAGAAAAAATCTGTCGCTAAGAAATCAGCTGCCAAGAAATCTACGGCAAAAAAATCTTCAGCAAGAGGTACTAAATTTGTTGTGCCACCAGTTCCGGTTGGCTCCGTTTCTCGGTCATCACGCATTGGTGTTGGAACTACTCCAACACCCAAGACTCCACAAGCTCCTAAATTCACTCCACCTAAAAAAGATGCATCGTCAAACCGTGTAGTTATTGCGGTTGCAATTGGAGTTGCACTTTTGCTGCTTATTGTTTGGGGAAAATCAAGTGGAAGCGATGATCAAGCAGCAACTCCTGCACCTACGATGCCTTCAGTCGAATCAACATCAGCAACTCCTGAGCCAATGGAATCAGCTTCAGAATCAACTGGCGCAGCAGTCACCACAACTGAAGCACCTGGTGGAGTAGTTGCGCATTTTTACAAAGCCACAGGAAAAACAACTATTTTCTGGAAAGCGCCAATGGCAGTTGATGGATTAACTGGCTACAGCGTAGAAGCTTCAGCTAATGGTGGAGAATGGAAAATGCTTTCCACTGTTGCTGCAGATCAACTTTCATTAGATATTACAAAGGGTGAAAGCGCATCAGCAGACTGGACATCATTTAGAGTTTCAAGTGTTTACTCAGATTCACAAGTTGCATCTGCTAAACCATTTGGACTAGCTGGTCTATATTCATAAATAGTTTCGTTAAATAACCCTCGCACAATGTGCGGGGGTTATTTTATTTCAGGCGCTTGAATTAATGAAAGTATTGCGCTGACGTAAGCCTTGATTCCTTCTGGAACCAGATGCACCCCATCGGGAGCAAAATATTCAGGGTGGCCATCAGAGATTTTCCGCCAATCAACCACTGAAGCTTGAGGATATTTTTCTGCATATTTGGCGATGAGAGCATCATTCTCATCTCGCCAACCCCTAGGAACTGCAGTATTAACAACAATAATCTGTGGTTGGTTCTTGATGAGGTCAAAGATTTTAATAACTTCAGGCTCTGTTAAGCGGTTATTATTTCCAAGGTTAAGAATGATAGGGGAATTTGGTACTTTCGAAATGTCATGTTCAATTGCGGTGATGAGTTCTTGTGCTTGTCGGCCAACGCGTGCATTGATCAAATCAATGGGTTGAGTTTGGGCAAGTTCATAGCGAATACCAAGAATCACTGAATCACCCGTAACCCACAGCCCTGGGATATTTGAAGAATTTGTCACTGTTGGTCTTTCAGGTTGATTTAAACTTGCCTCAAGAGTCTTTTGAATTCGATCGCTTTTAGCTATGGCATTCACACTAATAAGCGATGAAGCAACAACAACAATCATGATTGAAATAATCACACTCAGTTGCTGGCGCAAGCGCACTTTGCTGGTGCGGTACTTCATTCCCCTAAACCACGATTCGATCACATCATTGCGGAAAGGAAGCTCGATCCATCTGAGTGAAATATCGGCCAGAGCAAAAACAATCAAAATTCGGAGAGCGTAAAGCGCCCATGGTTGCCCCGTTAAATCAACAGTTGGGCGTGTTACTTGGAAAATTATCCAATGCCAAAGATAAATTGCGTAAGAACGTTTCCCAATCCATAAAAATATTGGGTTAGTCAGAACTGGTGCAAATCGAGACGCAGGGTGAACAACTGACATGATGATTGCGCAACCAAAAATTCCGGCAAGCGGGAAAGCTAATCTGTAGAGACTGGGATTGCCTTCATTGATGAAAAGAAAACAAGCAATCAAACCTAAGAATCCAAAGACGCCGATGCCATCTATGAAATCCTGTGCTCTTTGCACAATATTTGTTGTGAGGTTTTGAGGAACCCAACTGACAGCGAGTGCAGCACCAAGAAATAAACCAATGCTGTGTGTATCAGTTCCGAAATACACATGACTTACGCTTTGAGCGTTTGCATCATCCAATCGGAACGAAAGCAGTAAAAGTGCAGCCCCAGAGAATGTGGCGATACCGAGCGCCGCAGCGGGGATTACCTTTTTTCCAAATTGTTTCAGAACAAATAAAAGAATTAATGGCCAAACGAGATAGAACTGACTTTCAACAGCAAGGGACCACGTGTGCTGAAGTAGCGGGGGTCTACCGATAGATGCAAAATAATCTTGGTGGCGATAAACCAAAGCCCAGTTCATGCTTCCGGTTAATACATAAGGTAAGTCAGAGAGGAATCGTCTAATTGCCTCTGGAGCCCAGACTCCAACAAATAGCGCTGTTGAGAAAATCATGAAGATCAGCGCTGGCAGTAATCTGCGAACTCTTCCTGCGTAGAAACCGCGAAGGTCAAGGCCACCACTTCGCTGAATTGAATCCAGAAGTAAACGAGTTATGACGTATCCAGAAATTACAAAGAATAGATCTACGCCAAGAAATCCACCGGGTATCCAAGAGACACCAAGGTGATAAAGCATGACCGCAATGACAGCAACTGCACGCAGTCCATCAATCGCGGATATGTGGCGAATACCGCGTTTATCATCCATAAAAACTATTTCCGTTTAGGAGATGACTTCTTCGCAGCCTTCTTTGAAGCCTTTTTTGCAGGTTTCCGTTTTGGAGCATTGAGTGCAGGCTTAGATCTTTCGCTGGCGACGTTGATTGGGCCACGGTTTAATAAAGTTCCATCTTCGTTGAGATTCTGTTGAACGGCTTTTTGTAAATCATGAAGACGCACAAATGCACTCTCTAATCGAGATCTAGACTGCTGTATCGCGCCTTCTGCTGCATCTAGAGATTGAGTTTGTATTTTATAGAGGCGTTCAGCTTCAGAAATCACACCAGAAAGCCACTCACGGTATTCAATAACTTCGCGAGCTGCATCGGTAATAATTCGCTCGCCTTCTCGGCGAGCTGCAGCGGCAAGTGAGGCAGCTTCTCTCCTTTTACTTTCAAATGCAGAAACTGCTTCTAATTCCGCTTTTTCAATTAAATCTTGAGCATCTGATTCTGCTGCTTGAATATATTTGCGACCACGTGTTTCAGCAGTGGCAAGGAGTGCTTTAGCTTTCTGATCAGCACTTTCAATGGCATCTTTTGCACGTCGTGCAGTTTCGTTGATGAGACGGTCTGAAGTTGCTTGCGCTTTAGCTTCACGAAGTTGTGCAGACTTAATCATTGTCATGGCAGTTTCCGTGGCAAGAATTTCGAACTCTTCTTTAGATAAAGTTTTTATGTCGCGTCGAGAATTGAGGTCAGCTAATTTGGATTCAAGTTCTCTAATTCGGTCGACAGATCCAGGCGTATCAACTTCTTCGCCTTTGAAACCAACCCAGCTGAGGAAAGAATTCTTTTCGCCCATAGCTAACTGCCTCACTATCTGTAGGTGCTCAGGTTAGAGCACAATTGCGTCTCACCAAAAGACCGCGACTCTCACCCCAAGTCCTCACACGCATAACTTTCAGGACGATTTAGGTGGTCGGAATTATCGTAAGCGTAAAGACGAGCGTAATAAACGCCAAGAGCGCTAATGGGATTGCACTGGCCCAAAAATGGGCTCCCATTTGAAAATATGCCACGCCGAGTGCGATTAAGTTCGCGAGCACCGAGGGCGCTCTTCCATAGTTTTTCGCTGATCTAAAACCTTTGCCCGCAATGAGCAATCCGGCCCCACCCAAAAATGCAAAAACAATCACGCCAACAAGCGCCGATATCGATTCAATGTGAGAAGTCAATCCTTTGATCAACAGAAAAATTCCTAGGGCTATCACAATCAAACCTTCAAGAGTCAGAAGGGCTGCCACGATAGCGCGACGCCTTTCCATGCTAGGAAAATGAATCTTCATAGCAAAACGATAGCAATGATTTGTTCATACCGAGTTAGGCGGGAATAGTGATTTCACACGATGGAATAAAGGACTCATTGACGCATTGTGCCTCGCCTCCCTACTTCTATGAGAGCTTAAATCGAGAGATTGCACTTGTAGCTAGAAATGGAGGAGTTTTTTCATTAGTTCGAATTGTTTTGCAATTTAGTTCCGACTATGAATTCAAAATAATGGAATTTTCTCATGTACTAAAAAATCTGACGAGAGATGAGGATCTCATTGCTCGATTAGGAGAACTGGAATTTACTATTTTGCTCCGTGGTCAAGAGAGAGAAGCAGCGACATTTAGAAAGAGAATATCTCTTCATTATGAAAACGAGATAATAAAAGGAATATCACAAGTGACTGTGTTAAAGGGAGAGAGCGCTTTAGGAATCCTGAGCAGGTTGGATTTAGAAGCACTCACCGTCATGTCAAGGTAACCTTCTTGTTATTCACAGCAACTCACTGTCCACATCCACAAGAAGTGTTCCGTCCCAATTAGGAATGACTTTTAGAGTTCCTGAATGGCAACTCCTGAATTTGACATTACATTTGGTCCGCTCGCACGCTACATGGAAGATCCAGAAATAGAAGAGATATGGATCAATTCTCCCGAAAGAATTTTCATTGCTCGTCATGGCAGGAATGAGTTAACAAATCTTCTTCTGACAAGTGATGACGTAAGAAATATTGTTGAGCGCGCATTAATGTGGAGCGGTCGACGGCTGGATCTTTCTCATCCATTTGTCGACGCACGTCTCCCTGACGGAAGCCGATTACATGTTGCAATACCCGAAATAACACCAGAGCACTGGGCGGTAAATATTCGCAAGCACCTCTTAAGAACGCTCTCGCTTCACGACCTTGCTGAACGAAAAGCAATGTCACCACAAATTGCTAGATTACTTTCAGACAGCGTAAGTGCAGGTGTAAATATTTTGGTTAGTGGTGGAACACAAGCTGGCAAAACCACCTTACTCAATGCGCTGGTTTCTGCAATTCCACTTCAAGAGCGAGTCATTACTATTGAAGAAGTATTCGAACTCAAACCAAACTTGCCCGATGTCATAAGTCTGCAAACCAGGAGTGCAAATCTGCAAGGTGAAGGAGAAATAGCTCTTCGGCGTTTGATTAAAGAATCGCTGCGCATGCGGCCTTCAAGAATAATAGTTGGGGAAGTTCGAGAAGCCGAAGCGCTTGATCTTTTGATTGCGCTTAACTCTGGATTGCCAGGAATGGGAACTATTCACGCAAACTCCGCGAGGGATGCAATCATAAAATTGCAGACACTTCCTTTACTTGCAGGCGAAAATATCTCCCAGAAATTTGTCGCACCAACTGTTGCAGCCGCCATTGATATCGTGATTCAAGTTCAGCTCGATATTTCTGGAGCTCGCCGAATAACTGAAGTAGCAAGTGTCACTGGCCGTGTAGAAAACGATCGTATTGAAGTGGAGTCACTGTGGGTTTGGGAGCAAGACCATTACGAACGGGGTTTAGGTACCCCACCAAAAGCTGAACGCTATGCAGGGGCGGGAATTAACCTTAAGAATTGGTGGACCGAATGAACGCGCTGACTGAATCAAGCTCGCACCCGTTCTTTATAGCTCTGGTGACAAGCGCTTTATGTGGAGTTGGGCTTCATCTGTTCAGCAACAGAAGTAAAAGTTCTAAAAAGTATATGAAGAGTTCGCGCATTCTTGAGCGGCAGAAGTTTTGGCTAGATCACCGCATGGAAATTATAAAGACCTCTGGGGTCGGGGCAATCACTGGAATAGTCATCTCGCTTTCGATTAGCTCCGTTGTGATAGCTGTTCCATTCGTCTTTCTCTCGAGTGCAGTTACGTGGTCGATTTTGTTCGCACGCAAGAGTAAGCACGAAGTAGCGATGGCAAACATATGGCCAGAAGTCATCGACCATTTAATCTCCGGAATACATTCAGGCCTCTCACTATCTGAAACGTTAGTTGGATTAAGTTCTAGAGGCCCTAAATCACTTCGTCCAATATTCTCTGAATTTCACAATGAATTACTTCAAACTGGTGATTTTTCTCTTTCCGTTGCTCGCCTTAAGAGCAATTTTAATTCACAAAGTAGTGATCAAATTCTGGAAGCGCTTTTACTAGCTAAAGCACTTGGTGGCTCTGAACTTCTCCAAATTTTTCGCACACTTGGAGACTTCCTTCGAGAAGATTTAGCGCTACGTAAGGAGATCGCCATAAAGCATGGCTGGATAAAGAATTCAGCACACTTGTCATCCGCTGCACCATGGATTTTACTTCTATTGCTATCAAGTCAGCCCGGAACTGTTGATTCGTTCTCTAGTCCTGGTGGGATTGCTATTCTGAGTATTGGAATGTTGATGACAATGATTGCCTACCTTTGGATGGGGCGCTTATCGCGTCTACCAAAAGTGCCGAGGATCTTTGCAGAAAAGGGATCAAAATGACCATACAAATTTTAGGTCCCTTAGTTTTCGCGGCCACTGGAGTATTAGTTCTGGTTATTGAGCCGTCAATTCAACTTCAAAAAATTCAATCAATTCGTGACAATTCTGGAATCCGCGAACGACTTATGCGAATTGGAAGCCAGGAGAGTTATGAGAATTTTCGTGTGAAGCAAATAAGTCAATCAATTGGTTTAGCTTCCCTTATTTTCATAATCATTTACCTGTTAGCTCATTCTGCTGTTCTCTCTACCCTGGTAAGTTGCACAACCGGCGTGGTTATCTTCTTTTTAATTGATCGACAGTTAAGCGAAGAAGTAAAAAAATACCAAGAAAGAATCGAGAGTGAATTCCCAGCTATTGTAGAAATGCTTACTCTGGCACTCTCGGCTGGCGAAACTCCACTCGGTGCGATGACGCGCATTTCTAAGCGTGCTCAAGGTTTGATAGGTCATGAATTCACATTGGTGATTTCTGCAGTCCGAAACGGCACGCCGTTCCACGTGGCACTCGATGCTTTCTCTCGCCGGATAGATTCAATCGTGATTCGCAGATTTATCGATGCCCTCATTACAGCAATGTTGCGGGGCGCTCCATTGATTGATGTGTTGTCCAGGCATGCTTCTGAAGCAAGATCACTGCAACGTAATGCGCTTATGGATAAGGCGGGGAAAGCAGAAATATCAATGATGATTCCTGTAGTTTTTCTCATATTGCCTATTTCAATACTTTTTGCTTTATACCCTTCAATGACCCACCTCAACTTATTTGCAAGCTAGTTATTGCAATTTTTAGCCATACTTCAAATTAAAATAGCCTTAGGAGAAGTCTTAAAAGAAGAATTGAGTTCACTACTTTGCTGGAATTAACTTTCGAGCCGAAGTAATTTCTTCAATAAAATCGTGATCAATCTCCACACCGATGCCAGGACCATGAGGAACTCGTAATTGACCATCCTCCATAACAAAGGGGGTTGTAATGTCACGCTTAAAAAATCGCGATGAAGCACTTGTGTCACCAGGCAATGTAAAACCAGGCAGTGATGCAAGTGCAACATTTGCAGCTCTACCGATTCCGGTTTCTAACATCCCCCCACACCACACTGGGATGTTTTGTTCGACGCATAAATCGTGAATCTTTAACGATTCAAGGTAACCGCCAACTCTTCCGGGTTTGATATTTATAACTGTTGTAGCTTTAAGCGCAAGAGCATCACGAGCAGATTCATACGAAGTAATAGATTCATCAAGGCAAATCGGTGTATCAACTTTTGCAGATAGGAGTGCATGCCCAACGATGTCGTGTTCATCAAGTGGTTGTTCAATGAGCAACAAGTCATAAGCATCTAACTTCTTCAATAACTCAGTATCGCTACGTGAGTAGGCCTGATTAGCATCTACTTGGAGCGGAATGGTGGGCCACATTCCGCGAATCACACTTACTGGTTCTATATCCCATCCTGGCTCGATCTTTAATTTAATTCGCTTATAACCCTGGTTGACGTAATCAGAAACTTCTTCAACCAACGATTCAATTGATGGCGCAATACCAACCGAAACTCCGCAGTCAATTAAATTTCGTGATGAGCCCAAATATGATCCAAAAGAAATGCCTTCCAACTTTAATTGGGCATCGAGAACAGCGCTTTCAAGTGCTGCTTTCGCCATCTGATGTCCCAGGAATGGGCGAAGTGTGCTGGCAACATCTTCTGCGCGGATATCACCGTACGCAAATAGATTAGGAAGTAGAAATCTTTCCATTACATCTTGGCACCCTGCAGTAAATTCTGGGGAGTAAAGAGGCTCTGACATAGCAACGCATTCAGCCCAACCTTCAACTCCATCATGCATCGTAATTTTGATTAAGAGAAGTTCGCGATCATTTTGTGTTCCAAAAGATGTACGGAATGGACGCACTAGAGGCAAAGCGATTGTGCGAATTTCCACGCTTTTGATGTTCACGATTTAACCTTTCCCAGGAGCGCTCAGTATGTAAGCACCATCGTTTGTAAACCCTGAGATATTCCAGCCACTGCTCAATCGGGGATGCAATTGATTACGTAGTGCCATGCGCCATTTGAGAGAAAGAACAGGATCCTTAGAACGTATTTCAATGATGTCTTCGGGTAGGTAACATAAAACTTTGTGCACGTTTTTTTCTGAATGAGCGTTTTCTTTAGGATTTCCACCAACATTTTCTAGCGCTACTGGAATCCCTTCACTATTAGTCTCTGCAACGTGGGTACCCTTCAGAGCCCAACGAGCCATGCACCTGTCTGTTGGGTCTCCAGCGTTGAGGGCATCTGGTAAATCCCCGTAAAAATCTGGAAAATAATCGTGGACCTGCACACCAAGTTTGGTGATATTCAATTTTGCGTTCCGGCGAACTAAGGGATCGAACGTCCAGGTTATTTCGTCATAGCCACGATCTAACGCCCAAGTCTTTTGATGATATTTAAGCGCAGTACCAATATTTTGATTGCGAAATCCCTCTTTGATTCCAGCCATATGTGAATGCAAGTGCAGGTGGCCGTCTTCATCGACAGAGGGGAAAGCAAATGCTGCGCCGACCACTTGTCCTTCGATAAATGCACCTGCTACGTAGGTTCCGTTATGCACCATAGCTTGTAATAAGTTGGCGGTGATTTGAGTTCCCTCATCACTTGGCCACACATCATCAAAAATCTCACGGGCAAAGTTTTGCTCTTTTACACCGACAAGAGTTCGAATCTTAAGGTTATTCATCTGCACTTTTGCGAGATCGCTTTTGTGCTTTCTTTACCTTTTTGATAAAACGTTTGAGTCTTTTACCTTCAACAAATAACGCTATATAGCCATTCAAAGAAAGGGAAAAATGCATGTACAAACTATTACCATCGTTAGTTTTAATAACGAGTGCACTTTTGTCAATGAAAGGTTTAAGAATAATTCCGATGAGAACAATGGAAAGAACAATCAAAAATGGCTGAAGGAGAGCTTGCGAGTGAACAAAGTGGGAGAAAAATTTCATCTTAAGTAGTTGCTCATACAGTTGATCGCGCGAAATAGTCTGTGGCCCGTTGAATAGTTTCTGAACATGGTCCGGAATCTCAAATAATGTAAGGAGAAGAAACGGTTGCAATATGAAATTCAAATAGATAAGCACAAAACTTAATCTAAATATACTGAGAGGAAGTTTTACGATAAGAGACCGAGGATCCTTAGCCTTAATCGATTTAATTTCACTGACTGCAATTTTACCCGTTGGGATTTCAACAACTCCATCGACTAAACGTGCTTGAACTTTAACTCTTGGCCAGTATCCAAGTTTTAGATTGAGTACGTGGCCCTCAATAATATCTCCTGCGTCATCGTAGGATTTTCCTTGTGGACTTTTGCCTTTCACGGAACGACTGATGCGCATGATTGTCCAGGGAATTAATGCAAAAAGAAGAATAACTGTAAGAGTGGTGCTTACTCGATCAGATTTTTTTGCACTTGTAGATGTGAGGTCTGTATAAAGCACAAACGGAACGACGAGTCCTAACCAAATTGCCCATTTCTTACTAAATACATAAGGCTTCCTAAACGGGTTGTGTGCCATTGGGCAAAGTTAGCAATCATTCACTGAAATCGGTAGATGAAACCGCGTTGAATCATTTAAGGTAGAAGCATGAAGGCAATTAAAGTAGGTGCGTTCGGTGGTCCAGATGTTATGGAATATGTAGAAATCGCTGATCCGGTGCCAGCACTGGGGGAGAAACTCATTGAAGTGACAGCAATTGGGGTTAACTATGCCGATACTTTACAAATCGATAACAGTTATCGAGTGCCACAAACTTTGCCACTTTTTCCAGGACTTGAAGTAGTTGGAACTACTAGTTCGGGATCTCGAGTTTTGGGATCAGTAGCTCGCGGGGGATATGCACAAAAAGCTGTTGCTAGTGAAAGTCATATTATTGATATTCCGGATTCGATAACTGACGAACAAGCACTTGCCATGCTAGTTCAAGGAACAACTGCTTGGCATATCCTAAAAACTGTTGGGCACATTCAACCAGGAGAGACTGTAGTCATTCATGCAGCTGCTGGTGGCGTTGGTTCGATTGCAATTCAGTTAGCCAAGATGTGGGGTGGAAAAGTAATTGCTGTGACTTCTGCTGGACCAAAGCAAGATCTAGCCAAATCACTTGGAGCAGATATTGTCGTTGATGCAAATTCACCAGATCTGCAAAGTGCAATGCGCGACGCTAACGGCGGAAAGCGTCCTGAAATGATTTTGGAAATGGTCGGTGGTAAAACCTTCGATGACAGTCTTGCAGTGCTTGCGCCATTTGGTCGACTTGTGACTTTTGGAATGGCGTCACGAATTCCTCCCACACTTGTGCAACCAGCAACTCTTATTGGCGGGACAAAAACAATTGCAGGATTTTGGTTAGGAAATTGTTTTAATAGTAAGGAACTACTTAATGATGTGATTGTTGAACTCTTTGGACTTATTTCGAAAGGGTTTATCAAACCTGTCATTGGTGAGATTTTTCCTTTGAGTGAGGCAGGCAGAGCTCATCGCGAGATTGTTGGTCGCAGAACTACTGGCAAAGTCACGCTAAATCCGGCCATTTAACGCTTGCATGAGACGAAACTTTTCTTGATTTTCGAAATGAACTGTTCAGCCTGTACTCTCACTTATTGATAAACGCCCCCCTAGCTCAGTCGGTAGAGTGTTTCCATGGTAAGGAAAAGGTCAACGGTTCGATTCCGTTGGGGGGCTCGGCGGGGTAGCTCAGCTTGGTAGAGCAAGCGGCTCATAATCGCTGTGTCGCCGGTTCAAATCCGGCCTCCGCTACTAGAAAAGCACGCGTAATTTCACGACAAGCAGGGTGGTCAGGTAGCCTGACCCCTCATTCACTGAAGGAGTTAGACCATGGCAAGTAAGAGTGCGGACGTACGTCCAAAGATCACCATGGCATGCGTGGATTGTAAAGAGCGCAACTACATAACAAAGAAGAACCGTCGTAACGATCCAGACCGTCTTGAACTGAAGAAGTTCTGTCCTCGTTGCAAGTTATCAACACTTCACCGCGAAACTCGCTAATGCTCAATCCCGATTCTGTCGGGCGCACTTTTACCGGTGCCGAGTTTGTTTCTGTTACACAATCTCAGATTGAAGAATTTGCTCGCGTTGTCGGAGAAACTGATCTCAGCGTAGCTCCACCAACTTTTTCCATTCGCATTACTTTGGCCCAATCCCAAGAACTTCTTTCGAATCCAGATGTTGGTCTGGACTGGACTCGACTTGTACATGGTGACCAAAAGTTTGAAATACACCGGCCGATAGTTGCCGGAGATCAACTGAAGTGTTCATCAACTATTGAAAATTACAAAGTTGCCGCCGGAAATGAAATTGTGACAGTTCGCTCTGACCTTCATTCCGAAAGTGAACTGGTGGTTTCTACGTGGTCAACGTTGGTGGTTCGGGCATGACACAAGTAGGAGATGTTGTAGCAGAGCGAATTTTCAGAATTAATCGCGAACTGCTTAAGGCATATGCCAATGCGAGCGGGGACCAGAATCCAATTCACCAAGATGAGATTTTTGCAAAATCTGTTGGACTACCTGATGTCATTGCCCACGGAATGTTGACGATGGCGCTTGTTGCCAAATTTGTTACTGACTGGGCGGGTGGGTCATCTGCTGTAAAAGAATTTTCAGGACGCTTTGTTAAGCCGGTAATTGTCCCAGCCGGAAAAGAAGTAGATCTCACGGTCTCGGCAGTTATTTCTGAAGTAAGTAATGGTCGCGTGCGCATGGATATCTCTGCAACTTCTGCGGGAGTAAAAGTATTGGGCATGTCGAAGGCGTTGGTAGAAGAGAAATGAAAATTCCAGATGAGATCTGGAAACTGGGACAAGCTCGACACTTGGCTCGTTCTGAAAAAA
>Ga0209297_1000610_pt1 | contig 22297 bp, 22 predicted proteins | sample S_130805_MF_Meta_FD_187322 | JGI IMG/M metagenome (GOLD analysis project Ga0209297, IMG submission 187322) | Freshwater microbial communities from Lake Simoncouche, Canada to study carbon cycling - S_130805_MF_MetaG (SPAdes) (version 2) | ecosystem: Environmental > Aquatic > Freshwater > Lake ...
CCGCTGCTGCTACAAACTCATTAATACTCATACCATTTATCCATAGTTGATTTACATTTAAGGCGTTAATCTGGTATATACCTGCGTTGCTTGGTTTTAGCGACATTTGATAGTTTAATATACCGCTATATAAAAATATAACAGGTATATTATATTGGAGGTTTATTTAGTCTAAATTAATATATTATTGTAATATATAACACATAATAAGAATGGATCGCCAAGCAGACCATAAGGTAATCAAGGCTACTAAACACTTCATCAGCGTTAGTAATGCTGACAGTAACGACTACGGGGTTAATGGGTTCAATCCAGGCCAGATGTATATCTCGTTTAACAATTCGGGTATTACAAATGTGCAATCCTACAACGACTCAACCACGACCAACATGCGACCCATCAGTTTTTCTGCTGATATTTTTTATAATAATGTCGCCCAATCGTTTCGCAACAATCGTTTTCGTCTATCGACCATCACCGATAATGCATCTGCCGCTATTCGTGTCGGTGCTGTGAGTGAGGCAACCGCTCCCATTACTGTCTCAGTCCCTGACTATATTTATAAGACTGGTGCTGAATTAGCAACCGCTCTTCAAACTGCCCTCAACGCCAAACTGATTGCATGGATCGGTGGGAATGTGATTAATAACTTTGCTGTTACATTTAATGCGAATACAAATACATTCACTCTTGCTTATAATATTGATGCTCCTGCTGGTGTTGCTGCTCAAAACCCTATCCTTGTTCTCACTACATCATTCGTGGATACTGATACTCTGGCTTACGACAGTTCTCGCATCTGGGGAACGACTGGTTCGGCGATGGGCGGGGTTTATGTCTCTGGAACATTTCAACTCCCCTACGCAAATCGTGTCGCTGGTCTGGCGTTGCCTTCGTTTGTGGATCTGAATACCGTCCAAGTATTTAGGGTTCATTCCAATATCAGCAAGCGGTTCTTTGCGAAGATTGGCGGTGCTGGTGCAAGCGCAGCACAGAGACCCTTGAGTTTAACCGATATTCTCTTTGAAATCCCGTATGACGGTAATTTGGGTGCCACTTTGAACCATGAGTTCGCCGATGACCGTTATTATCAGGAGGTCGCATCTAACCTCGATGAGTTGCGCCTGACTATTACCGACAACAAGAATAATGTCGTTACATTCACGAACAACGCCGAGATCAATTTCACCTTTTCAATCGACAGGCAGATTATCGTGCCTGATAATGAGGAGCGCATAAAGGCGTTGGGCGACTATAACCGATTCCGTTCTTATTAAAGACCGTTCCGTCGGTCGCACGGATATATTGCCAATTTAGGAATAATAATATTCATATAATATAAAATGACCTTTTATACTATAAAGAAGTTTCTCGATCGGATACGATATTATCTCTGTTGTTGTGACTGTTGGAGAATGGAGGGAGCTGGGTAATAATTATTATATTATAATCTAATCTTAATATAATAATGCGTGTTTTGGAATTGTTTAGCGGAACTGGTTCAGTCGGAAAAGTGTGTCGTGAGAAGGGTTGGGAAGTTATTTCGCTCGATCTAAAGGGCGCAGATATAAATACAAATATATTGGATTGGGACTATGAAAGTGCTTACCCAGTCGGACATTTTGACATCATTTGGGCGTCTCCACCGTGCAATACATTCAGCGCACTTGCTCGGGCTCGTTTTACAAAAGAAGTTATGACTGACCGTATCGATACTATTGGTCTCCCCATCTTGCGCCGTGCAGAAGCAATCATCGATTATTTCAAACCACAATATTACTTCATGGAGAATCCACAAACAGGATTGATGAAAAACTATGTTACAAGACCTTACTATGATGTGGATTATTGTATGTATTCAAACTGGGGGTATAAGAAACGAACCCGTATATGGACTAACAGAACAGGTTTCACTCCGTTATTGTGCGACAAGAATTGTGGCAATACCATTCAACACCCCATCAATCCGAAAAGTATAGTGCATATAAACAACTGCGGGAATACCCAACAACGGGTATTGTTACGAGAACAGGGTATTAATTTCAAACAATCGCAAAATGACCGTTACAGAATACCACCTAGATTGTTGGAGGGTTTATTTAATTTTTAGATTTCCGATTTTTTATAAACTCTGGGTGTTCGCTTAATATTATTGCTGTCCTCTGCTTGACTGCCATCTTGTTTGTAAGCGGACGCTTGCTAAATACCTCACTTGGTTTAGACTTCTTGGCAACCTTATATCCTCCTTTGACTTTTTTGATTATATATGGCATTATATTATAGCTGTATATAATAAAAATGAAGGAAAGTGAATTAGTGAAAATCAGCAACCCTGTAACCGTGAAGCGCAAGTTCGCCACTTACACAAAGGGTGATGGTGCGAAACTGATGGTAAGCAATCGCCCAGATAAGAAATACAAGGTCGTCAAGCCCGACGGGACAATCGTGCATTTCGGATCGACTTTAGAGGACTATACCAAACACGGCGACGACAAACGGCGGACTGCTTACCTTAAACGGTCTGCGGGAATCAAGGGCGACTGGCGTGCCGATAAATACTCGCCTAATTCGCTGGCAAGGGCGTTACTTTGGTAGTTAATTATATTTAGGGAGTTTCAACTTAAATATAATATAATGGTAATATAAATAGTATTTGATAATGTCGTATTTTGAAATATTTAAACGGGAGATTATAAATCTGAGTATTTCGAATACTTATGATGAGGCGTGTTCTGAATGGGACGAGGTTTGTATCGATGAAGCTGATGGTGATGATTACGAATGTATTTGCACTCACCCTATAAAACAACTGATTACAATCCGTAATCGAGAGAATAATATTGAGACCATAGTAGGTTGCGATTGTATCCAGAAAATTACAGGTATGAAAAACAAAGATTTATATTTACCTGTTCTAACAAATCTTATAGAGTTGAAACGGGATCCAGAAAATACGACCATCAGTAGAAACCTGATAGAGTTTATAAAAACTAGAGATATACTCGATGATAAGCATATTGCCTTCCTGCAACAAATGAGATGCAAACGCCGACTATCTGAAAAACAGGAACTTTATTATAATGGATTGAAAAGTAAAATCGTTCGTATTCTTGGTAAGAGAAGTTGTTAGAAACCCGTTGTGTGTTGTTCGTCGTCTCCGCCTCGCTTTGCTATGCTTTTCTTTTCTTTTCTTATTTATTATTCTTTATAAAACTAATAATAAATAAAGGAAAAAGGTGGGGAGTGGGGAGTGGGGAGTGGTAAAAACCCAGCCACTAGAAATGGAAAAAACCTATTTCATTTCATTTAATTTCCATAAATCTTGGAAATAAAATGATATAATAAAAAAAAAAGATATTATATAGATGGAGTTGAAAACCACTCCCCACTCCCCACTCCCCACTCCCCACCTTTTTCTAATACTATCTATTCTAACTCCTTCAACAAAGTCTCCACTCGATAGTATCGTGTCTCGCATATGTTAGTTGTGCGTCCTTTGATAAGACCCTCCCATTTCTTCGTTTTTAGAAACACACCCAATTTGATTGGGGTTGTTTCATACCGTGAGTATCCATTATCCTTGCACCATTCCATAAGCATCGAACACGCCATTTTTCCAGATAGTTCAATAACGAACTCATCATTTATGATCTTATACTCCTTTTTGTTATTAACGAGATAAGTAGATTTATTTACCGTTGCATCAGCAAGCAAATCCTTAATCCAGAGAGTAGGCACATCAACCGATAATTTCTGCAGTTCAAGTGCGAACTCCGTCATTTTGGGTGGGGGTAGTATTCTAGTTACTTCCATAGTCTTATAGTAATTGTAGAATCCACGAAGCACATCGAGATTTTCCAATAGAGAATAGAATCGAGACCAGTATTCCATATTGCCCTTCATCTCATCGCTCATCTTACACATGAGGAAACGACGAGAACCCTTGCTGATAGTCATACCTCCGTCCCACGCATTCGTTAAACCAGCGAAGCGGTGGAATGATTTCATCTCGTAAGCACCCTTACCTTTGTGTTGAATCTGAATTGTCGGTTCGGTGATGAGGTTCTTTATCTTATCAATCCCACTCCCTGTCATCTGCTTTGAGATCTCATCAAAGAACACGAGGAAAGTAGTTTCCATCATATTATTAAACCGACCCCAAACATACTCTTCTGGGTTTGCGGTCAGACTAACTTTTGATATACCCAATAATTTTCGCATCAGTTGCACGAATGAACCCTTGCCTGAACCCTCCGCACTCTGGAAGATAGGCATGTGCGTCTTTGTGTCTGGGAATTGAATCATCTGCGCAATCCATTTCTCAAACTCCTCTAATGTATCTGATTGGTGGTCGCACATGATCGATAGGTGGTTGCGCAAAAACATAACTCCCAACCAAACATCAGGTGTAGTATGTAAAGGTGTATCATTATACCGTTCCATTTCGAAAGGAGTCCATATGTTAAAACAGTTCTTGGGGCATTTCGATATATCAGGGAAACAATCCATACGATCATATCTGCGGATAGTCTCGCATTTAATCCAGATGGGGATAAAGGGAAGACATTTTTCAACCTGTTTATCATCTTCCCATGCTTTATACTTTAGATTAAGATGTGAAAAGGCAACAGTCAATTCGGAGGTATTGCGTTGGATAAGTTTTCGGTTATTCTCTTCGTCGAATGTTTCTTGAACGAAACACGAGTTTTGAATGACTTTGAAGTTTTCTTTTTCGAACTCAACCTGCATCTTCTCAAATGCGCCGTTGTAATCCAATAATGTTTTTTCTTCGTTGTTACGCTTCGACTCCTTCTTGTCTTTCTTCTCACGAACTTCAAGTGCGCTATTATCTTCACGAATAATAATATGGGGTTCATAAACAAACTCGGTATGGTAATCCTTATTCATATCCTTCATGGAGAAATCTAATTCCAACCCGAATGTATCATACACGAGTTGGGTCAAATCTTCAAGAAGAACACGAATACCACCATTAGCATCAACACGGTCTTTCAAGAGCATAAAACCGTCGTAAGAGTAAGTGATGATGTGTCCTGCTTCAACCTTAGTGAAAACACCGAGATCTATAATATGGGTCATCAAATATTCTATAATCTTGATTTCGTAGTCTTGCATCACCGCAGAGAAGAAAGATCCACGCTCGTTCTTTTGACCTTTATTTTCTTGTTTTTTGCGATAAGTATCGCATTCCTTCTCGTAGAGTTCCTTGTTATTGTCGATAAATAATGTAGTGATGGTTTGGATTTCAGAGTAGAACTTATCAAGGAAATTTTCAACTTCAGGGTCAGTCCCAGTAATTGACATCTCACCATCTTTTCCGTGCTTCCACGATGAGACAGTCCCACCATACATAAGAGCGATAAATGCGTTCTTTGCTCTAGCACGGTCACACCTGTAAGAAGACATGATTTCAGAAATAAGTCTTTCTCTATCATCGCAGTAATCGTCAAGGTGAGGATATTCAAGTTCGATAGATTTACCAGCAGGTAAGGTGTTCCTAATAATATCTCTCAATATTCTTGGGTGTGCATTATCAATATCAATATCGTAGTATTTTTTCCTCATCAGGGTATTTCGGGTTACACGGCGGATACAGGTCATACCTAGCGACTTGAATGGATAAACTCTACCAAGTTTGCGCTTGCCTCGTGTATATGTTACTGCAACTAATTCTGACCTCTTCTTATAATTGTCGGCATACTTCGTAAGGTGAAGTTTTTCATTTCCATAATCATTCAAACCCCAACTTTCTTTATATTGGTATTTCACAAAGTCTGATGACTTGAGTGTATTGAGTTCGTTGAGATCAATCTGTTCGTAGAGCGTAATGCCGTTGAGGGCAGATTCTGAAGGTTTGACTTGGAGGGAGAACATCGTTGTTTGTTGTTATATTCTATACAAAGATAATAATTTTGTGTTTAAGTGGTTTTTCCCTTAAATGTTCCTAAATATAAAAAATATGGATTCAATTTTTTATATTATAAAGTATTCATAATATTTGGATATTTCGCTAATGCGTTCAAAACCATTCGTTCGGCCCGCTTCATCTTATCGTCGTCGTTGATAGGTTTTTTTCGGTGATATTTTGCCCGATCTTGTTCTCTACATTTTTCCAGATTGGCGAGACGGTATGTGCGCATATATTCCCGCATGTATGCATTCTTGTCGGCAGTCTTCTTGACGGTTGGTTGGTCGGTGGGTTGTTCCATTTCTTTATATATATAGAGAAGATTATATTTAAGTTGAAATCCCTAAATGTAATCAATTTTTTTCAGAATAGGATTTAATATATATTATTAAACATATATAGAGATGACGCAACTAGAAAGGTTTTTACTAGAAAAAATTAATGAACCAGGTTGCCCTGTTCATTTTATCCAGATCTACCATTCGCTATTTAGGAACTAAAAATATAATCTCTCGAACTATATAAATGAAAGCAGAATGTTTTATGGTTATGGTTTTGTTTGCAAGCGTTGCTGCTGTTCCAGTCCAACCGATAAGCAACCTGACGCACAGGTCGTCACACAACCCGCCGATGTCCCAAGCACCCCAAAGCCTCCACCCAGTAGCCCCGTTATTGAACCAGTCGAGACACCTACTTACCCAGATCTCCCCTTCATCAATCCCAGTCTCGTCAGGGAAGACACCTACACAGTCTAAAAAAGTCGAAGAGTTTGCTAAGAAACTCCGCACCGATTTACAAACGCAAGAGCAAGTATTGAATGTATTCATCAAAACAATCAAAGATAGGCACACGAATACGCAATCCAAGTTAAATAGTGTAAAGGTTATATTAAAGGGACTTAAAGACGAAATCAATAATGCGACAAAGTATGCGAATCAGTATCAGTCACAGGACAACGACCTAACCAAACAATCCGCCCTATTAACAGCGGAATATATGAAATCGGTAAAAATGTATGAAGATGAGAAACAGAACATCGCATTTGAACGACAATTTATAGAGCAAATAATCAAATACATACAATTAAGGAAATGTTAAAAAATTGATTTAAAGAAACAATCATATAAAGGATAAGAAAGGATATGATTGATTACTCACTAGGCAAGATCTACAAGATTGTCGGCAACGGCAAGGTTTATGTGGGTTCAACCACTAGACCCCTGCTGTCGCAACGGTTCGCAAAACATAAAAACGAACATAGATATTGGATAAAAAATAAGGGTAATTATATGAGTTCTTATGAATGTCTAACCGACCCTGAATGTTTTATAGAACTTATTGAAGCGTATCCGTGTAGTTGCAAAGACGAACTTCTAAAATGCGAGAGTAAATGGATACGAGAAATTGAATGTATTAATAAAACTATACCTTCAAGAACAAAAAAAGAATGGATTGAAGATAATGAAGAAAAAATTAAAGAACAAGTAAAGATATATTATGAAGCAAATAAAGAAAAAATAAAAGAATACAAAAAAGAATATCAGCAAAAAAATAAAGAAGCAATAGCACAAAAAAAGAAAGAGTATCGGGAAAATAAAAAAAATAATATCTAGGCATATATCGGTAGTAGTCGAAGTTGCAAGGCACTACCCCACCCATTTAAATTGCTGGTTATACCAACCGTCGTGGCGCAGAGGCTAGCGCGCTGGGCTCATAACCCAGAGGTCGTATGATCGAAACATACCGACGGTAAAAATCTAATTATAATACAAATGTTACTAACGCTTTTGTATTATATTTTACCAGTTCAAGATATACTGATATACGCTGTTGTAAAGACAATCGTATATTATATTTCTAACTGAAGAACGCCATCGCAGCAGCCCGTGCATCTTCGAACTTGCGGTCAGCACCAACCATCGGTCTAATATTCTGTTTCTGATTGCTATGAAGCACTCGAGGAGGTCTGGCGAATGGAACAGGAGGTTCAGGCGCAGGCGCAGGCGCAGGTTCATCTTCGTATTCAGGAGGATTGTGGATACTCTCCAACAGGGACTGGAATGCCTGCGGATTGCTAGGCTCACGGTATATCTTTAACTTCATGTAAGGCATCTCCTTCTTAACCGTCTTACTCTTTTTCTTTGGTTTCTCTTCCTCTTCCTCCTCGTCACTCGATACAGGCAGACAAACCTTCTTCGCTGTCTTCTTTTTAGGTTCGGGGATAGGGATCGGTGCGCTTGGTGGCGACTGTATCTCTTGCAATACAGGTGGTTCAGGTATGGGGATAGGTTCAGGTGCGGGAGTGGGAGCGGCCACAGGTTCAGTCTTCGCAGCCTTTGCAGCCTTTGCTTCGTCCTGCTTCTTGATTTTAGCGATTCGGGCCAGTTCTAGTCTCTTCAAGAGGACATCTCGTTCAGCGGGGGTAATTGCCATTTCGTTTGTTATAATATACCTAAAGATAATTAAAATAGAAATTTGCCTAAATTACTTTCCCTTCAATTTATCGGGAATATGCTTCGCATAAACCAATCCTGCCGTTGCTACTGAATGTTGCATCGTATTAGCGAGTGTCTGCTTCTTCGCCATCTCGTCTTCATCAACCTTGTATAGGTCTGAAACAACAGCACGGCGGATCTGAGTTGATCCAACTTTCACACCATCACCAGAAAAAATTGAGTTGATTAACTTCGTGTATGTAGGTCGAGAGATTGGAGCATCGCTTCCATCTTTGCCGATAAACCAACCGTGAGGTGACATACGGGCAATAACATCACTATACTTGATAATCTCCCGAGCAACATCAGTAGGCAACTTGATTATCTTCTCGGCATACTCCTTCTTTGTTTTGTAATTATTCAGATAGATTGTAGCCTCACCTGTCCTCTTACCAATCAGAATATAATTGATATTCTCGTCTTGTTTAGCGGGTAGAGCAGTAACCAACTTCGCATCGGCGAGATCATTTCGCATCGGACAATTGATATGAATCAACAAAGCGAGATATTTAATAAGCATCATGTATTCCTTGTAAGTGTCGATTGCGCTAAGGTCAGGCAACTTCTGGCGCAGGTATTCAACCTTCTCCTTCATACCATCAACACCGACCCAGTTGTCCGCCACCTTAGGATTCATCGTATTCGTTGCGTATGTGCTATTGACTGCATCGCTCAACTCCCCCATGCGCTTATCCAATATACCAAGTATCTTATCGGGCAATTCAAACATATCGCTCCACACTTTTAGAATAGCGATATTATTCTTCTTACTGAAGTCGCTCTTCATAGCACCGATGTAATCCATAATCTTCTTGAAGTTGGTCTCGATCCATTTACCCGAATCGATTGGCGCAGAATCCCCCAACCCAATCTTTTTGTAAAGACTGTTGATTGTGGATCTGTAGGTTGTTAATGTCTTTTCCGAGAGATGGCTCATTATTATATAAATAACAAAGATAATATTTATATAATTATTCCTAAATTGGCAAGATTATTGCGACGCTTCGCTCGCATCGTTCGGCGATTGCCGAACTAGTCAGAAGCAAACTGCATCTCTTCATCAAAGCACAGGCGAACCCACCGATGCTTGTCATACCACAAGTTAAGAAACCCATGCGGGGTATGCTCGACTAGGGTTAGTGCATCGTGGTAATTCTCTTTTGAACCCTTGAAGAGTGGCGAGAACTCGTTGAATATCGAATCAGCAATACCAGCGTCCTTCGATGCGAACATGATGATATTATTAGCATTCGACCTTATTGGTTTCGAGACCATCTTATAATGCTGGGTTAGAATAAATACATTACAAAGGTGGGGTTCGTGGCGATGCTTGATAATAAACTTCACAAACCATTTACCATCTTTCGAGTTTGCGCCTGAAATCAAAGGCGAACCAAGTTGGTCATCTACCACAATTGTTGAAATAGGGGGGTGGTGGAAGTTGTGCTGTTTAATCAATTCCTTTACATCAGTATCCTCATCAAGCATACCCGATTCAATCAGGATATTCAATTCGTCCTCATCTATGCTGTTCTCTTTTTTCAGGTATTTTTCAAACAGGTCAAATATAAACTGATGTTCCTTCCAAGTATTTATTCTCTCGGCGATCTCATCTAGAATGCCCTCCATCGACTTACGATTGAACTCATCATAATATTTAATGTTGTCGGGATACTGCTCTAATAGATGTTCAACCTTTGCGTCTTTTGTCCCCGACACCCAATAAACAATATTGTCACCAGTAAGCATAACATCTTTTTCAATATTCAGAATATTAATGACGGTATTGGTTTTGCCACTATTGCGGGTGCCCGTAATTACCGATAGGTAGAATGATGCCTCACCGCTCATGTGGTAAGTCGGGAATGCATACGACCCTGTTGTCTTGACTTCTTTGTTTTTATATTTAGTCACTTTTTTCAATTTAAGTGCCGACATTTAATTCTTTTATTATTATAATAACAATATATATTAAAATAACAATTTATTCTAATGGCTAAAAAGAAGGTGTTACGGAAGAAACGGGTTCAAGCACAGAAGAAACCACAACCATTACCTAAATCAGTCCAGGCGTTACTCCGCTATTTAGGGAGTAGTGATGTCAAGGTCTCGTCATCGGCACGACAACCAGCGATGGTCGCAAATCAATTTGCACCACAGCAACAGCAACAGCAACAGCAGTTTCAGCAAGCACCACCACCACTCCAATCGAGACGACAGCAACCAGTAGGTCAGACTATAGCCGCATCACCACTTGCCCGACTAGCGCCACCACCACAAGCACCACAACCAACACCCGCACAGCAAGCACCTATAATCATTAAGCAATCCAAGAAAGAATCTGCGCCTGCATCTAGTGATGTCCTTGCACTCAGATCCAAAGTGGGATTACTAGAACAGGGATTATCATCATTTAAGCAACAGGCGGGTCAGGTCGCAGTCGCATTAAGTGAAGGTATTCGCAAGTCACTAAAGGCGGCGCAACATTATCAGGAGCAGGATTACGACCCACTTGATAGTGAGGTTGATATGTCTCCAGCGGCGAAACCTTATGTAGCGGAGCAAGGATTACAAGTGACTACCGCTCTCTCGGATATATTTTCATCGAGACCAGCACGGTCATCATCAGCACCAACACGAGCAAGCGCAGCTTATGAAGCACCTGAAATAGAAGCAGGTCAGGGAGCATACGCAGCAGGACAATATATTAAGGCGGTTTCGAGTCCAGAGATGACCCCGAAAATAACATCAAGAGGCAGACCACGACTTACTGAGCAACAGAAGGCGGCGAATGCAGAAGCAAGGAAACTAGAGAAGGCACAGAAGAAGGAACTGCTTAAGACGGCAGGAGAAACATTATACCAAGAGGGTCAAAGCGCAACCAAAGCATTAGAAGCACTTACAAGCACAATAGCCGCAAAGAAGAAACTGAAGATAGTTCCAAAGTCGGGAAGCAAACTTGAATCTATGATGAGTGGTGTAGATCCATCAACCCAAGTTGAGTTTTTAGCATCAGGTGGTGGGGCGGCGGCGGCACCGCAACAACGGGGTAAGAGTGTTTTAGAAATGATGAGTGGTGGCGGAGCAGCGAAAAAATGATATAATAATTATCTGCACATAAATATATAATTGCTACTTTAGGAAATTATGTATTGCGAAACTGCCGAAGAACAGGAATGCTTTAAGAGACTCAAGGAGTTCTACCCATCACAACACGACTACATGTTAGACCTGATTGCGTGGGTCTTTACCAACAAACCCGAGAGATTTGAGGAGATTATGGCGGAGCATCGAGAGAAGGGAAATGATACTATGATAGATTTAGAGAACTTTGATATGAAATCGATAATGAAATCAAAAGATTTAGAACAGTAATTTATTTTATCAGGTTATAGTATAACATAACATTAAGCAAATGCACGGAATCGGTTCAATCAAAATGTCTGCTGTGCCTTCGGGTGTTGGCAAGATGGCATCGGGTGCTATGAAGTTCGGCGTTGGAAAGATGGCGGGCGGTGAGGCGGAAGCAAGGAAAGCTGGAATGAAGGCCAACGAAGGTTTAGAGAAACTTATGGCTGCCAAAGGCAAGAAATAATAACTCCAATTCATTTTAGGAATAAACGAATATATATCAAAATTATTCTCTTTTGATATATTATAACAACATACATAATGACCGACGCAATCCCGAAGTCCCTCCAATACGGCTGCCAAAATTCTCAGGCAAGAGTTGTTCGCCAGACTATTCAGCCTCAAGGTGTTTCCACAGGAACTACTGGCGCACAGACAACCTTTAGGTTCAAGTTGCCCGAGAAGTCCCTGATTGATCTTAAGTCTCTTTCTTTCTACTATGATTACACCCTGTCTGGTATGACTGATGCTGCTACTAACTACTCCAACGCTCTTCTACCCGCTGCTTACAAGCACTTCTCCGCCGTGAAGTTCTATGTGTCTGGTGCTGTCGCCGCAAATGGTATGTGCAATCACTATGATATGGCTTATCACGCTCTCGCCCGTGCCAGCGGTTCTGAGGACTGGATCAATTCCCGCTGGAACAACGGTCTCATCGAGACTCTGCAATCTGGCGACGCCAACGGTCTTATCTCTGATATTACTGCCCAGTCTTCCGCTGCAGCCGATAGGGTTGCCCACTTCACTTATGATGACATTTTAGGCCTACCAAATTCTCGTAACCATGTAATAGACACAAGTTTATTTGGAACTTGCGAGGTTGAACTGACGATGTCGGGTAATACTTCTATTAAGGTTGCAAAGGCAGGAAATGTTACTGGTGCTGCTGTAAATGGTAAAATTGAGAACATCAACGCCAAGATCGACACCGTCGTTAGTGTGTCTCCCCTGTATGTGTCTCTGCTTGCGGAGCGTCTCCAAGTTGATACGCCCATACGCCTCCCTTTCCAGTCCATCGCTACCTCTGTCGTGTCGAACTCAAACAACAACCGTATTACCCTGAACTCCAGTTGCGTCGATGCTATTGTCGTTTGCCCCCTTGCTGCTGATCCTAACGCATTCCTTGCCAACGCTTCCCAGACTGTTCTTAACTCCACTCGTTACAAGTTTAATAGTGGTCGCACTACTGCTGATGCAAACACAGCCACATTTCAGCTGCAGGTTGGCTCTGAGGTCTTCCCTCGCCAACCCCTTCGTATCGATGAGTGTGCCGATCTTACCGTCAATTCCATCTACGGCAACTCTGCAAAATCTACTAACACCTTGTTTGCTGGTCTTGCGGGGTCTGCTGTCTCCACTTATTCTCGTGCTGCTTACCTTGCCGAGAACTGCGTCATCATTCAGAAGTTTATGCTTGGTGAAGAGGGTTGGGCATCTGGTCTTCTTGCAGGAATCAACTGCTCGGGTGTCAGCACCGACTTTGTCGTCAGCACTTCTAACTTGTCTGCATACTTGTTCATCGCTGCCCTGATGACTTCTCAGTTGGTGTTCAACCCAGCCACCAGTTCGGTTTCAATCGAGCAGTAAATGTAATACAATCCATTTAGGATAATATGTTATTTTTTAATATCATAACATATTATAATAACCATGCCTCTTCCCGCCAATTACGCATATTCTACTTGGGTCTTGAAATCCAAGCAACCCAAACCCAAGTTCGAACATAGTCTCACTCGAGGTGATTCAGTAGATATAGAAGCAAGTAATATCATCGAGCATAAGTATCGTGTCCCCAAACCCCAGAAGCATATCGTCCAGACCACCGAAGCAGCATATGCCAACTTCGTCACAAAGTCGAAAGAGAGTGTTAAATCTTTCAACTACTCGAAAGCGGATCAACTCAAAATACAGAATAGCGTTGTGTTGAATCTGCACGATGAATCATCTACCTTAGAACGACTCGACAAATTATATGATGTGCGTGACGGTTACGCAGTTTGAGAAATCCTTAAAATAAAATGAGACCATCTATCGTCTCGCTTTATTTAATCCGCCAAGTAATTAAAACGACACCATAATACCGTCACAGTCTCTATTTTGCCCTGATTTAAACTGATATTGCCTATTTTGGTTAATATATATTGGAATATTGAATATAATAGTGCGTATAATGGTAATAAAATTAATTTTATTACCGTTTTAAGCAACCTACAGACTGTATATCCAATATTTATATGCCTTTTTCGGTTAAATTAGATTAAAATAGACATATTAGATGGATTGTGACCATATATGCTCTCATTATTTACTTGATTGGATAATATTTATATGAGACGATAATCAGTCACATAAATATTATTGGTTTTATAATTGCTGACGCTTTGAACCGAACTTGTCCGCAGTCTTATCGTATAAATCTTTGAGACTATCTACGATGTAAGTATGTTCTTGATCTATCTCTCGCATCACACGAAACTTATTTACCTCTGCGTCGTGGTGTTCTTTCGGGTTCGCATAAATGACACCTATGTTCTCCTCCATGTCTTTTGAGAATGCAGCGAAGTATATGTTCTCCGCCTTGACTGGAAGCGCATGTAACAAGTCGAGAGATTTGGATATGAGAACAATCTTGCCCTTGAATACCGAGCAGACATTTACAATATGCCTTTTGATTATCGAGTAGGCGAGCATAGCATCGATCGGGTTTATACCCGCTGGGGCTTTCGCCATCTCTTCAGCGTCTTTCGGCACCTGAAGAGTTTGAAGCAGACTATCACAGTCGATGTATACGACATCTGCATTTGGGAGAGTGAGTTTGGAACACATGGTAGTTGTGCCTTTCAATAAGACGAGACCACGAACACGCTTCGCTAGTCGACGCTTATTATACCAATTTGAAACCCACTCGAAGACTATAGATGATGCGGGCGACCCTGCTATTGCTGAGACTCCCGATCCTATTGCGTAAAGACCTGCTGATTCCATAATAGTAGTTTATAACATAATACAATATAATAATTTGTAATATGTTAGTCTAAATCTAAATCATACCCTTTGAAATAAGAATAGATTTCAATTGGGCAACCATTCGTTGCTGTTCTACCATCTGCTCTTCAAGTGTCGTGATCTTGGCTATGTCCGCCTCGTTATGCACAGAGCGGGAATCGTCGTGGTAAACCTGCGATGCTATGGCGGCTGGTGCTTCTGTTGTGGCTGGTGCTGGGCGGGGTGGTGCGACATAATCAGTCCCAACAATAGTTGCCTTACCATTCATCAGTTGTGATATACAATAATGTCCAATATAATTGTCATCATTTCCCCACGCCTGATAATCTTCTCCCTCCATTATAATTTTGTGCTTCTCAACATCGAAACCATCAACATATAATAATTTAATTTCGGCACCTTTCTTTGGAATAACATTCACACTTCTAACCATTAGGATAGTTCCTAAACTCGTTTCAAAGTTAATAATTCCATTCATTTTATATTTTATAGATATATTATTTTATTGGGATTTTCGATATTCTTGCATAACAAGCATTCGGGCTTCCTACTCCTTGTGATGTGTAATTGGTATTTTGTGTGTAAATAACAAATTGCTTACTACCATTCATCGAACCATTACCAGTTGTTGGTGCTATATATACTGAGCAACCCTTCGAATACTTATGATTATCAGCGAATACTTGAGAACTCGTATTCCTAATCGTTTGGAAACAAGTGTATTCCAATAGTAGTGATGAGTTCATCGAAGTAAACTGGTCTGTTCTTATCTCACGCAATCTTGCCTTGAAATGATGATGTATATTTGTTGGCCCATAAAAATAGACTAGTTTAGCATCAGGATTAGGGCCTGTTCCAAAAAAACTAGCCCCATCGTGGTCATTCCAATTTTGTCTATAATGCGTTTGGTCGTAGTCTCCATTCCAACCCCAGTGCAGATGATTATAAGAGCCTGGATAATTTCTTTGGTCTATATCAATTGTTATATCATATTCAAAGTTGATGAAATCCCAAGTATAAGTTCCTAAATCCCAACCATTCGTCGTTTGACCTCCACCGCTATAAGAAACTGAGATTGTATTAGAAGACCTAACAGCATCTAATAATGTTAATGATGTGGAACCTCCACCTCCTCCTGTTGAAGCAATAGTATAAGTGCCAAATCCGTTTGGGGTGATCGTAACATTCGTTCCAGCGACCAATTGTCTTACATCAGTTGGCACATCATAAATAACCCAAGTTCTACCTGATGCTCCACCTACAACAGCATAACCAGCAGTTGAACTACACGCAATCGTTATTAGGTCTGGAGTTGAAGGTGAACCTATAAGTGCAGTCGAGTTTATTATAAATGTCCTACCATAATCCTCGCTATACCATACCCTATCAGTTGCAATTACGAGTTGAAACTGTCCGTTGGCGGACATACAGCAACCACCAACGGGAATAGCAGAACTACTACTATAAATATAAGTCTTGCCGTAATCACTACTAATAAGAATCCCCACCGTATAATGTATTACTAATACATATTGACCTGTTGCGGAGCAGGTCACTTGACTTAAAACAAAATTGCCAGCGGCGGGCGAGGGCATCGTAGGCGAGTTCCAAGTAACACCATAGTTGCTTGAATACATAACCCTTCCTTGTATTGGAACGGATCCACCATAACTAAACATGGCGAATTGATATTTGCCGTCGGCGGACATAGCAACATCGTTGATGCTTAATGATGATACTCCCTGTGTGTTTACTGCTAGAGAAGTAAAACCAAAATCATTTGATTTATATATAGTCCCAAATGAACCACCCACGCCAACCAAGATATGCTTTCCATCTTGTGAACAAGCAATTTTGGTATAAGTGGTTCCACCCGATAAGGTTGGGAATGATGTTAGATAATTACCACCCTGAGCAAAGGTAGAATAAATCGCATCGTAATAGAATACCCTATATTGTCCGTTAAGATAGTATCTGTTCCCCGACCCAGTAACGCAACAACCAGTCAGCGAAAATGATGTAAAGTTTTGATTATACCAAGTAACACCCCAATCCACACTAGAGCGTATGCGGTCGGGTGCTACGAGTATCTGATATTGACCTGTGCTTGAAACACAACTATCATAATAAGTGTCAGCAGTATTTACATTTGATGTATTATACAACCACGAATATTGTGTATTATACCAGAATGGTTTTGTAGGAAGTGCTGTTGCCGCTGCTATTAACATAGCAGGTTCACTATCGTTTGCCGATGTGGTTGCACTAATGGTATATGTTCCTGATGAGTTTGCTACTGAAATACCTGATCCTCCACTAATACTCTTCACATTCCAACCCGTGATCGCCGTTGGGGCTATTGTTCCAACATTTGTGATATTGTTGCTATTCATATTGATTGAAGTATTTGCGGTATTTCCTGAGGTTAATACCTGTGCTAGTGTGCTTGCACCAACGGAACTGATCGATGTCGAGAGATGCGACAACGCCCCATCTTGAAAACTCAAGACGAAACTATGACCTCCTGTGCTTCCGCTGGGTTGGATAAAGAATGGTTCAAGTTGGATTTTGGAATAATCAGTATAATCACTAATGTCATAGGAATTAAAAGAGAAAGGCATTTCCAACTGATATATCGTAGATACTCCATTAGTCAGGGTTGTTCTATTTGTTGTTCCATTATAAATGAGTGTTTTTGTTGTCGCCGCTAGTTTGTATACAATATCCGTATCGCTACGCATTAATGCTTGACGCATTTGCGAAATATTCATAAAATTATCAGATAATGTCAATTTGAAAGAATACGATGTTAGAGTAAATGCATCTATCGTAACTCCTCCTGAAGCAGTAAATGTCCTGTCGGCAATCGTGTTGCCAATAGTTGCGGTTTGTGTTGGGAAGGTGTATAGTGTTGTCCCAGCATTATTAACCATCGAAAGCGTCAGCGTAATCAACTCCGCCTCTGTTGGTGATGATATAGTTTGCAGTTGTGGAATGACAACTTGATATAGCGTGATACTCATATCATTCACAGGCACAGGTATTGGTTTCGTATATAAGATTTGATAATTCGTGCTGTTGCTTCCTGATGTGTATATCAGGGATTTATCAACTATGAACTGTGTTGATGGTGTCCCCCTTTCTACGATATGGTAGAGTTTGGAAAACAGATAAGATGGTTGATTGGCGGTCAATAGACCAAATAAGTCAGCAGTATAACTACCTGATAAGATAAGATTTGTCGAACTCAATATATATCCAGACTTGAACTCGCCCATAGCATAAGTGGTGTTGTTGGCGTAAGCATTCCTCGTGATTGTCGTTTTTGCAGTTGAAGTATAGGTTGTAGTCAAAGTGTTTGTTGGTGATGTGTTTGTAACGCTTGTTGCGTTGGTTAGAATGAAGGTTGTTCCACCGCCACTACCACCACCGCCACTACCCGAACTATTAATAGTGTATACACCTGCGTTACTGGATATTGAAATACCTGATCCTGCCCCTAGTTCTTTGACATTCCACCCAGTAATTGCGGTTGGAACAAGTGTGGTTACATTTATAGATGGGGTGGTTATATTATCGTGGTTAATTCTGGTCACACTTCCTGCATCTTTACATACTTTAATACCATCGGCGAGTTGCGTATGGTCTACTATTAACTTGCTAGTCGCATCATATCGGTTTGCGGTTGTGGCAGCGTTTCCGATCTGAACCTGTGATGTTGCTTGCGTATTTAAAACATTCAGGGCATCATGTGCGTTGGCTTGGAGTTTACCTGTTCCTACTCGGAGTTTGATTGGGCCACCTGTCGTGTTGCTTATACGAAGTTGTGATCCATCAGCACCCGCACCAGCGATTAATTCAACATCGTTGTTACTTATCTTCAAACTATTCACATTATCCATCGCCTCCGTCAACGCCCAGTTGATATTACTAGGTGAAATATTGTTTGCTTTGAGATTTATCTCGCCATTAAAAGTTTGCATCTTTATATCACCCAGCAGGGTCGTTTTGCTGATGTGTCCCTTAGCGAAGAATGTTCCCTCTTTAGGGACTATATCAAGACCGATTTCTGTATCAAAAATAGTAAGTGTTTTCAGTTTTGCTCCCTTCGTTGTTTCCACCTCGCCGTTTTTGATTAGACCGCCTGCCTCATCGACTGCTTTCATAGACCACAAATCGGAATAACTGAAATTGGGAATGCTACTAGTAAGTGCGAATGATGCAACCCACAGAGGCAGTCCGCTTGTAGATATTAATGATAGTAATTGTGTCCAAGTAAGAGCAGATGATTTCGTAAGGGATTCCCATCTAGCATCAGGTGTATAGAAATTACCTTGTAGATTGGTGTCCGTGTTTTTGGATATGGTTCGCTTGCCTATCGTGATTACGGTAGTCGTTGCCCCAACCTCTGGCGAATCAATACTACCGATGTTAATTCGGTTGTTTCTCGCCCCGATATTGACCGCTGTTTCTGCTCCTACGCCAAATGCCGACCCTATCTCGATTTTGTCGATTGCTTCGATTGTGTTTAGATGCGCATAACTCCATACCTGTCCGTTAGGTGATTGTAAAAGAATGCGGTTCTGATTATAGTTTCCTGTGCTTCCCATCGTGCCAGAGTTGTTGATGCTTGATATAGAGTTTCCACCCGTGCTTAACGACATCTGTCTTTTGATTCTATCGTTGATACTGACTTGAAATGTGCTGGCGGTTGCTGCTCCATCGTTGCCTTGAACGCTAGTCTGATATTGTGTCTTGGTGTTGAGGTCACCTATACTTGAATCATTACTATCTATACGGGTTTTGAGTGTTGCATTACGATTGTCGTTATTAACAACCCACGACTGCGTGAGTGCTGTTGTGTCCAAATAAGTTAGTTTGGTAGTAAGAGTATCAATCAAACTTTTAAGAACTGCATTACGATTTGTATCATCGACAACCCAATTGCCCGTTAATCCTGTTATATCGATTCGATTGACGATTGCTTTGAGTTCGACAATCTCAGCATCTGTTAGAGCGTGTTCCAGTCCCGCTGCTGCTACAAACTCATTAATACTCATACCATTTATCCATAGTTGATTTACATTTAAGGCGTTAATCTGGTATATACCTGCGTTGCTTGGTTTTAGCGACATTTGATAGTTTAATATAGTGCTATATAAAAATATAGCAGGTTTAATATATTGGAGTTTGTTTAGTCTAAATTATAATATTATTTTAATATATAACAACATATAAAGATGGATAGGCAAGCTGACCATAAGGTAATCAAATCCACTAAACACTTCATCAGCGTTAGTAATGCTGACTCAAATGACTACGGGGAAAATGGGTTCAATCCAGGCCAGATGTATATCTCGTTTAACAATTCGGGTATTACAAATGTGCAATCCTACAACGACTCGACCACTACTAACATGCGACCCATCAGTTTTTCTGCTGATATTTTTTATAATAATGTCGCACAATCCTTTCGCAACAATCGTTTTCGTATCTCGACTATCACCGATAATGCATCGGCAGCTATTCGTGTCGGTGCTGTTTCTGAGGCAACCGCTCCTATCACCATCTCAGTCCCCGACTATATTTATAAGACTGGTGCTGAATTGGCAACCGCCATTCAAACTGCCCTCAACGCCAAACTGATTGCGTGGATCGGTGGGAATGTGATTAATAACTTTGCTGTTACATTTAATGCGAATACAAATACATTCACTCTTGCTTATAATATTGATGCTCCTGCTGGTGTTGCTGGTCAAAATCCTATCCTCGTCCTCACTACATCATTCGTGGATACTGATACTCTTGCTTATGATAGTTCTCGCATCTGGGGGACGACTGGTTCGGTGATGGGCGGGGTTTATGTCTCTGGAACATTCCAACTCCCTTATGCTAATCGTGTCGCTGGTCTGGCGTTGCCTTCATTTGTGGATTTGAATACCGTCCAAGTATTTAGGGTGCATTCCAATATCAGCAAGCGGTTCTTTGCGAAGATTGGTGCTGCTGGTGCCGCTTCTAGAAATAGACCCTTGAGTTTAACCGATATTCTCTTTGAAATCCCGTATGACGGAAATCTCGGAGCGACTTTGAACCATGAGTTCGCCGATGACCGATATTATCAGGAGGTGGCATCTAACCTCGATGAACTAAGGTTGACTATTACCGACAACAAGAATAATGTGATTACATTCACGAACAACGCCGAAATCAACTTCACCTTTTCTATCGACAGGCAGATTATCGTGCCTGATAATGAGGAGCGGATAAAGGCTCTTTCTGATTATAACCGTTTCCGTTCCTATTAAACTAGTTTTGCGGATTTAGGAATAAAAATATTGTTATAATATAAAATGACCTTTTATACTATAAAAAAGTATCTCGACAGGATACGCTACTACCTGTGCTGTTGTGACTGCTGGAAGATGGAGGGGGGTGGATAAAAAAGTGTTAATGCACCACCATTTATATTTGGGTTTTGGAAATCACTTTTCCATTTTTGATTTTGAGGACGAACTTGCGTCCAGTCACGACGGCAGCAGGTTTGGGTTCTTCTTCGTAGCAGTCCTCACAGAACCAGCTGTCGTCCTTGTATGATCCGCAACTCTTGCGGTCGCCGCAGTCGAAGCACTTCTTGTAGGGGTAGATGTTGGGAGCATCATGATCGTCCACATTTCCAATTTCGTCGGCGTGGAACTCGTCAGCATTCATATCCCCGCATTCCTTACAGCACAGGTCTTTAAACTCTTCACTCCAGTCGCAATCATCACGGCAACATTTTTCGCACAGGTCGGCACGGCAGTATCCACAGTTTCCAGTCATCACATTCTCGGCATCGCAGTAAAGGCAGGTATTACGGCAACTCATTCTTGTTTCTTGTCTGGTGTATCGTTGCATTACCTCATATCCAATATAATCATTTCAATTTTTTTTGGATTGCTATGATTTCAATCACATCATCATTTTTTCCGATTTTTTATAAACTCTGGGTGTTCGCTTAATATTATTGCTGTCCTCTGCTTGACCGCCATCTTGTTTGTAAGCGGACGCTTGCTAAAGACCTCATTCGGTTTAGACTTCTTGGCAACCTTAAATCCTCCTTTGACTTTCTTGATTATATACGGCATTATATTATACATGTATATAATAAAATGAAGGAAAGCGAATTAGTAAAAATCAGTAATCCAGCAAGTGTAAAGCGTAAGTTCACCGCTTATGCGAAAGGTGATGGTGCGAAGCTGATGATAAGCAATCGCCCAGATAAGAAATACAAGATCATAAAACCAGATGGAAAGATAGTGCATTTTGGTTCTACTTTAGCCGACTACACGAAGACAGGTGACGAAGCCAAGCGTAAGTCGTATTTAGCCCGTTCGGCTGGAATAAAAGGTGATTGGCGTTCCGATAAATACTCGCCTAATTCGCTCGCAAGGGCCTTACTTTGGTGAGTATACAAACC
>Ga0209297_1000616_pt1 | contig 22192 bp, 22 predicted proteins | sample S_130805_MF_Meta_FD_187322 | JGI IMG/M metagenome (GOLD analysis project Ga0209297, IMG submission 187322) | Freshwater microbial communities from Lake Simoncouche, Canada to study carbon cycling - S_130805_MF_MetaG (SPAdes) (version 2) | ecosystem: Environmental > Aquatic > Freshwater > Lake ...
GTCAGCGGCGCGTGGGCTTCGCAACATGTTGGTGGAAGCGCATGGTTCACTGTCTTGATGTCAATCATCATCGGCATGATTGCCGGTGGAATCACGTCTGCTCTTCTTGCCTTCTTGTGCGTGACGCTCAAGACAAACCAAACCGTCGCTGGTCTTGCGATCACAATTTTTGCGGGCGCAGTTGGTTTATCGAGTTACTTTGCCAATATTTGGAAAGTCGCCGAGAACCCCGCAACTCGGCAAATCCGACGCCTTGATGCTTTCGGATTAGCCGACACCCCAGTTATTGGGCCAATCATTTTCAACCAAACCGTGCTCACATATGCCTCGTGGGTTCTCGCAATCTTGGCCACCATTTATCTGTTCCACACTCGTATTGGTTTGCAACTGCGCGCCGTCGGTGAATCTCCACAGACCGCTGATGCCATGGGGATCAGCGTTGTGAAATATCGCTACCTTCATACGATTTTCGGTGGAGCACTTGCCGGAATTGGTGGAGTGTTCTACAGCCTCGCCATCGTCCCAACCTGGGTCGACGGAATGACCAAAGGTGCAGGATGGATCGCGATTGCGCTGGTCATCTTCGGATTCTGGCGACCAAGCCTCACGCTGCTCGGTGCGTATCTCTTTGGCGCTTTGCAGTCGCTTGGCAGCACTTTAAAGGCACGCAATGTACAAATCAGTGGCGACATTCTTGATGCCCTGCCCTTTGTCATGACCATTCTGGTCTTAGTTCTCGTCTCAAGTCGGTTTGCGCATCGCAAACTAGGAGCACCAGCTGCACTTGGTGTGCCCTATGAGCGAGAAGAGCGATGACATCAATTTCTGCGACATCCATTACGAACGTCTCCCCCGAACTCAAACACGTTTGGCATCCAATCGGCAAGATCGATTCGTTTTCTGAAACACCAACGCGTATTGAATTAGTCGGCGACCCGTATGTTGTCGTTCGACTTGATGGACAAGTCAAAGTGTTCGCCGATGTGTGTCCGCACCGTTATGCGCGACTCTCCGACGGTGTCGTTGTTGGTTCAAACATTCAATGCCCATATCACGGTTGGCAGTTCGGTGCTAACGGAAAGTGTGCGCATGTGCCGGCACTCGGTGCCGATGCGACATTGCCGCCCGCACAACTCACTGCCCCGTTCGTTCAAGAAAAGTACGACCTGATTTGGGTTTCGCCGCTTGAACCCATCACCGATATCTTGGAAATTCCTGAATGGGACGATGAATCACTTGCGCATGTTTGGATGCCACCAGTTGATTTCAAAGCAGGTGCGGCTCAAGCCGTTGATAACTTCCTTGATTTCTCACACTTTCCATTTGTTCATGCCGGCACATTTGGTTCTGAAAAAGATTTGCTGGTCACCGATTACACCACCGAACGCGGTGAAGACGGCTGGGGTTTTGTTGTTAAGTACCCACACCTCATTGAAAATCACGAAGATCCGTTAGTCGCGACCGGCGAACACCCGTTAGTTCAAGAACGTTTCATGCGTTACGACTACCGCGTTCCATTCACTGCCAACTTGCGACTCGAGATTCCGACAACAGGAATGATCAACGCGATTGTCTTTTGGTGTCAGCCGGTGAATGCCGACACCACTCGGGCTCACATCGTGATGATTCGTAACGATTGCCATACACCGGAAGATTTTCAAGCGGCCATTGATTATGAGAATCGAATCTTTACCGAAGACTTAAAGGTCATTGAATACCTCGCCGACAAGAGCGTTCCACTTGATCGCGGTCAAGTGCACATTCGCTCAGACCGTCACACCGTTGAATTCAGGCGAATCTTGCTCAAGTTATTGAACAGTTCAACTGAATAGTTTTCAATGCTTGATTCGTTGATATTCCAAAGTTGAGTTATTTCCTTTGGCATCGATCATGGTTTGCATCAAGCGATCGCCTTTGGGGCTTTTCACTGCTTGACGTCGATGAGTTTCAATTCCGTTAGGTGTATTGACGATGTGCACCAGTGCAACACCATCAATTGACGCGGTCATTGAAACAGGGCCAAGTGGCGATTGCGTTGTGAGCGCGGTCATCCCGTCTAAGACATATTCAAATGATGCGACTTGACGCCGCACCTTGCCACGAACTTTGCTTGAGGTCGTGATCTTGATGCCTTCTTTGGTGTCACTGATTTCTATCCAGGTGTTGTTAAACAACGACTTGATATGAGCGTCAATTTCTGCAGCGCCCATTACTCGGGCGGCTAGCCACTCGCGGTAACCAGTTTGAGCAACCAGGCTCCAACGACCAATCCACGAGGAGTACTCGGGGATGTCAGATGGCGCAGTTTTAGGTGGCTGTCGACGTCGTCCACCGAACATACCGCGCTGCTTTTGCTTCGCAATCCCCATAACTTTGGCATTAACCGGGACGACTTTGTTCAACATATTTTCCACCGTATCTGCTCGCTCAACGCTTTACTAGAGTGCAGGCGTGGACAACATGACAGATGCCCGCCATCAAGCGGTGATGGCCGAGCTTGAACGGGTCGGCTGGCGAACAACCACGATCGGTTCACCGTTTATTGGGACAACATGTGTCATCGAAAGCCACTTCGTAGCCAGCGCCATGGCCATTGAAGACCTCACCATCATCGAGGTCTATGACATCGATCTTGAAGACCCGATGCGAGCTGGCCTCGTTACTCGGCCCCATGATCCTGTGGTCAAAACTGCCCACCACCCTGGATTTCAACGCACTGTGTCGGCCACCGTTGTCGATCTGCGGGACCTCAACATTGACGAGGTCGGACCTGCTGTTTTCCAGGGTTTATCGGCCACAACGATCTCGCACGTGCGCTCGCGTTGGCCTAGATCTACCGATACTGATGTGGGCTAACATCGGTGCAGGTGCATGGCGATGAAATCAGCGGAATCTGACAAGCAAAAACAACTTCGTAAGTCTCACGAGGACGCCAATCTCGCGCCGCAGGACGCCGTTACACAAACAACTGTCGCGCCGCCAGCAACTGCCTCGACAGATGGCTTAAAGCTTCTCGTCCAAGCTCGATTGAGCGTGAGTTCACCGAGCGACTCGTTTGAACACGAAGCCGAATCAATGGCCGACGAATTCGTGAAGAGTACTCACGGACGAACAGTGTCAGCGCCGACAACATCGGTCGGGTCAGTGGCTCGATCAGTTCCTGATAGTGGTCTCGTTGAAGGTAGCGGTGGTCTCGCGACAACCGACGACACCGCAAGTGCAATCATGTCGGCACGAGCCGGTGGCCAAGCCTTAAGTGGCGATGTGCGATCCCGCTTTGAAGGATTCTTTGGCGCCGATCTAGGCGGCGTCAAAATACACAACGACGGCACATCAGACAACTTGTGTCGATCAATCAATGCCGAGGCATTCACAACTGGCAATGACGTTTTCTTTTCATCACGTAGTTTCAAACCAGGAAGTTCAAGTGGCGACCATCTGCTGGCACACGAACTCACCCACGTAGTTCAACAAGGTAACGCACCCACACTTTCACGTCGCGCAATGCCCGACATCCAACGTGTGTGGTACAACCCATTTACGTGGGGCAAGAAAGATACGCCCGAAGAAGACGAAGAGAACGAAGAAGACGTAGAGGCCGTGGCGACCGTAGAGAACGAAGCGCCCCAAGCAGATGCTCCTGCTGGCACGACAGCGAGGCATGACGGCAAAAGGCAAACAGCTTCAACGGCAGGACAACTGATTGGACTTGGTCAATTACCAGCAGGTGCAGCAAAAGCAAATTTGCAAAACCCAGACGTAACCGTAGCGAGTCAGCAAAGTGCAGATGCCAAGGCGGCGGGAGATTCTGTTGATTCTTTTGGCTTAATCGCCTCCACTGCCACTCTGTTTTCGGCGATGGTGCGATTGATTTCGGAATGGAATAGTGAGTCTTACGCATCATCCCGCAATCAACTTGTTGCAGCAGTTAAGGCAGGAATAGACGCTGCTAAAAACTCCACGAGTTTGGCTCAAACAGCTGGCGCATCAATCGCTGCTGGAGCCATTCCTGGTTTAGGTCTTGCAATAAACGTCATCGACTTTGCGTGGCAATGCATCAAATTTGATGAAGTCAGCGCAACCCTCGCCGAGTCTAAATTTAAAATTGAACAACTCGAGGAAAAAGAGGACAAGACTCATGCTGACAAAGTCCTTTTAGTTTCACTGAGGCAGTTATTAGAGTCCACTAAATCAGAAGATAAACGCACGATTGTCAGAATGACTGCGGATTGCGTTGGAATGATGGGGCAACTACTTGTTTTAACAGGAGTCGGTGGAATCGCGGGCGGCGTGCTGGTCATCACTGGTGCTGCAATGGCTGGGCTCACAATACTTCAGTCAAAGATCGTAGAGTGGTCCTCTGCCGGAACGATCTTGGAATCTCGAACAAAACTTGCAGTAGCTAAAGCCGCTTTAGAGGCACACGAGAGTAAAGAACCTGGCGACCCAGCGTTAGATGAGGAAGAAAAAGCGAAGTTAACCAAGGATGTTGAAGACTTGTCGCTCGAAAATGTGGGCATTGATGCATACGCCGCCGCGATCGAACTCATTAAGTACAGCGCTGGAGCAATCGACACTGAAGGAAAATTTGATAGTGACGCGGTGACATTGCTTTCCAGCTTTGGTCTTGACGCTAATTGGTTGAAGGCTTATCGAGACAGCAAAGATAAGGATGCGATGCTCGATAAAGGCGCAAAAATCATTTGCGAATTTGTTGGAAAAGCTCCAAACCCGTTGAACCTCAAGCAAGATCTCATCAAGGCTGCCCAGAAAGCGTGGGGTGCAATTTCGTTTGTCGCCACTGGCGCCTGGTACATCGTTTGCTGGAGCGGGAGGCAGATAGCTCGATTGACGGTTGCCGGTGCAAAAGCGGGTTATGAAAAAATTCTCGCACCACTTTGGAATGCCGCTATGGCGACTCCTGGTCTTATTTGGGATTTCTTTGAGGCGGCAGCAGAACTTATGGCGAGTGCAGGGTCCGCAGTGAGCGATGCGGCAGTGAGCGGATACGAGGCAGTGAAAAAGAAAATCAAGGGAGAAGATCCGCCTTATTTTGCCAATGAAGGAGACACCGTTGTGCGCACCTCTGTTGAAGTCACACCCATTATCAAGTCTTACTTCGCCGAAAAATCTGCTCGCGGTACTGATGTGAAGCCCGGAACCGTGACTGCTCTCCTCAAGGCCCCCTACAAAAAGTTTGTTGCAACCGCAAAGGTTTCTCATGACGATGGAAGTGCACCTTTTGCCGGAGCCGACATACAGATGTCAATAGTTGACCAGGCTGTAAAGAACATCATTTGTCTACACGCCCCAAAGCGGGTCGATAAGAAAACGGTCCAGTGCAGAATGGGCAACGTTGATTTCGCTTACGTAGGTCGCGAAAAGGCACAAACCAAAGGTTGGTTCGCGGGTTTGCGTGGTCGTGAAGATGCTTCAAAACACTCACACCCTGAGACGACGATTGACGATTTACTGTAATCAACAATGCTGCCGACTCATTGATGAATCACTTTCACCACACTCTCACTGATTTCGGAATTTCGCTTTTCCTCCCCTCGGGCTACTACCCAAGTCTTGATGAAAGTGAATTCGCTTTAATCGCCAAGATTGTCGACTTTGATGATCGAGCCCCCGACAATCCTGAATTACTCCTGTCGGTTCGCCGGTGGCGCACCAATGATGCAATCAACCTCAGCGCCGAGATGTGCGCACATTTTCATTTGTATGAATTAGAAGATGCCCACGAATGGACGAGCCCAGCTGAGCCCTTAACAAGCGATGGTCAATCTGGTTCAATTCGTTATTTCACGTGCCACAGTGGCGAGGTTGGCTTCGTCGCAACATTTGATCTGGTCAACGACATCGTGACTTTTCGTGCAACATGGCCAAGCGATTACCCAAATTTCGGCGAACAACTATCCACCATTGTTGAATCAGCGCGCTACCTCAAACCCGGTGACGTGATGTCCGAGAAGACGTCAATTGTGCAACCCATGATTGGAGTTTCGGTGGTACCTGGCGACTGGCTAGTTGACGAGCCAGAGTACTCAACTCTTCGCATCGTGAACGGTGACAACGTCTGGTTAATCCACCAAATGTTTGAGTTACCAGTACTTGATAACTCGTGGATAGAACTACCCAACGAGATTGGCGACAGTCTTCACCAATTTCACATGGTCCGTAATGCTGAAAGTACGGGTCTAGTCGGAATACACGACGGTCTTCGTAAATACCTCATTGAAGGTCTTGTCACTGATCCATCAGATTTTTCAGAACTCATTCGAATCTCTGAATCAGTCCGAATACATCCGCAAATTGACTGGAACGTCTAGCGTTAGACAGCCATGAGTCAATTCAACGCCGACTATTACAAACGTTTTTATGGGCGCGGTGGGGTGCACGACAAAAAGCGCATCGCCCAACTCGGATCTGCCGTGCACAATATGTGTGCTTGGTGGGGCGTTGCACCAAAATCTGTTCTTGACATTGGAGCCGGACCAGGACTCTGGCGTGATTGGTATCGCGAAAACTTCCCAAATGTTCGCGTGACTTCTACTGATGTCAGTGAATACGCCTGCAAAAAATTTGGCCATCAACTTCGCGATATCTCGCAATGGGCTCCCCTGCGCGCCTTTGATCTAGTGATCTGCCATGGAGTGTTGCAATACCCTGATGACAAAGCCGTCGAATCAGCAATCAAGAACATTGCTGCTGCAACTCGTCATGTTCTCTACCTTGAAGTTCCGACAACGCTCGACTTCAATACGATCGTTGATATGTCGTCAACCGATATGGAAGTTCATCATCGACCTGGCGATTGGTATCGCGAATTACTAGATCCGCATTTTGCACAAGCTGGCGCTGGACTATGGGTTCGCCGCGGCGGCAATGTGCTGCTCTACGAACTTGAAGGTACGCGCTAGCAAATCACGCGGATGTTGACTTACGTACCGGACGCGACCAACCAGGATCATCGGTACGCGTCGGTGATGGCCATTGACCTTCACCCATTTCCACCATGCCGTGTGGTGCCCCATATTCAGCTAACAACTCAAGATACGGAACTGCATCAAATGCTTCGGGACCACGTACACCTGAGTGTTTCCAAGTTCCGCGGGCAATCAATTCAAGAGCAACCACGGGACAGATTGCCGTTTGCCAAAGCACTGCCTGACAGCCCCACTCACCCATTGTTTGTTGGTTATCTACCACGTGATACAAATACACCTCACGTGGTTGCCCATCTTTCGTACCTTTGACCCAAGTGCCCGCACAGGTCTTACCAGTCATTAAGTGACCAAGTTTTGCAGGGTTCGGCAACACCGCCGCAAGAACATCGCGCGGTGCAACTTTCACATCTCCAACCGGAATTTTTTCAGCCGAATCAAGCCCGAGATACGCAAACGTTTTCAACCAATTGATGAAGTCGGTACCGAGTCCGTACTTAAAGGTCACTCGATTGCACTCAATTTCGCGAGGCATTAACAACACTTCTTCGTGTTCAACGTTTACGCACTCAATGGGTCCAATGCCTTCAGGAAAGTGGAAAACTTCCGGCTCGCTAAAGCAGTTTGTTGTAAAAATGCCACGTTCTTTTTCCCAGACCAGTGGAGGATTCAAACATTCTTCAATCGTTGTCCAGATTGAGAATGTTGGCGCAAAGTCATAGCCCTCAATCGCCAAATTGGCACCGTCACGAACACCGATCTCATCAATCGTGTCAAAGAGATGGTCGCTGGCGTAACGGGCAAAGACATCGGACAACCCGGGCTCAACACCCATGCCAACAAGCGCAAGTAGACCCTTATCTACCCAGGAATCATGCGCTGCTAGTTGCTCTTTACCCAAGATGTCACCAACTTGGTGATACGGATCGGTTGGGTGTGGGCGGCTGAGATTCATCGCCATGTCAACGTAATGAACACCCGCGGTAAAACAGGCTCGAAAGATAGGTTCGTTCAATCGTGGGTCGCATGCATTGACCACGATGTCGGCGTTTACTTCGCGGATGAGGGCAACAATGTTGTCAACGCTCCGCGCATCTAATTGCACGGCCCGAAACCGTCCAGGATCATCCAAAACTGCAATGGCTCGTTCAGCTGATTCAAGTGAAACATCAGCCAAGGTAAATGTTGTAAAAAACTGCCGGCTTTCCGCAATGGAGGCCATAGATGCACCGACGCCACCAGCGCCGATAACGAGGATATTCATACAAGTCCGTTTCAGGAACGCCCCATTGTTGAGTCGTACCCACAGTCTTGCCCACTGGCAACCTACGCTGGTGTCATGAGCCCGACTCTTGAAGAACGCTTGCGACGACTTGAAGACATATTGGCCATTCAACAGCTGTTTATTGACTACGGACTGGCACTTGATGCGGGTGACCTTGATGCCTACGCTCAACTCTTTGCGATGCAGGGAACCATGAACCTTGGTCCGATTGGGCGTGCCACTGGCCGCCACGAAATTCGTGCGTTAATGGCTCAAACGTTAGAAGGTCTCATTGGATCGTCATTTCACATCGTGAGTAGTCCCCAGATCAATCTCAGCGGTGATTCCGCGACCTCACAAGTGATGTGGACCGTCATTCATCGTGACAAGAATGGTCAACCCCAAGTCACCATGATCGGCAAGCATCACGACGAGCTCATTCGTGAAAACGGTGAATGGAAAATTCAAACTCGAAAGGGAACGGTCGATATCCCATCGAAATACCACGCACCAGAGATTTACTAGTTATTTTGTCTTTTTAGCGCGACAGAATTTCAAGGACCTGGTTCACACGACCAGCATGAATGGTTTCTTCACGGCCATTGAGACGTAACAACTTTTCAACTTCAGGATCGGTTTCTTGATCGGCCCAAGCTTGGTAACCGGCATCACCGCTCATTTCTCCTTGCACAATGCCGTGAAACATTTCGACAGAAATGACATCGGGCATCGGAATCGGCAACAAGGTGGCGATTTCTGCAGATGGCTCCCATTCGTGACCAAGGCGAATCGAAATTGCCTTAGCGATACGACGAGCGTGCGCTAGTTCCTCGCGACCATTACGCCGTAAAAGTTCAGCCGCTTCTTCGTTGCCAATGCGTTCAGCCAGCATGTTGTAGAAATGTTCGCCGCTGCACTCAAGGCGATAAATAGTTTCCATTGCCTTGACATCGAGCACGCCAGCTCCGTTCAAGGCTGCAGCTGCTGTGTAGAAATTCTCTTCCATGATTGTCTCCCCGATCTCAATGAACAAAGAGAACAATAGTCAATGAATCAGTAATCAGGCGGTACGAAGCCAGCAGGCCAGATTGTCGTCTCATCCCAAACGATGCCGTTCATTGAGACGCGCGTCAATTTTGCATCTGTCAGGTTGGTATTAAAGAAAAAGCCATAATCTAGCGTCGCACCAATGAGGTTGGTTCCCGTCAAATTGGCATCAGTGAAATCGGCACCCGTGAGGTCCATCCCCGACAAGTTTGCACCCGCCAAATTTGCTCCCTGAAAATTCGCGTAATACAGATCGAGACCTCTGAGGTCAACATTGCGACAGTCGGCCAGGGGCATCACATCGCACTCTGGTGCAATCGTTGGGGTTGGTCGAGTCTTGGACGGTGCAGCAGTGATATCTGGCGTTGAACTAACAACTGCCGCGCTTGACTGGACAGTTGTCGTCGTTTGATTTTTGGCAATCGAAGTAGTGACGGATTGGCCAGACTTACTTTTAGGTGACGTCGTGGAAGAACTTTTTGGTGATGAACCCACAGTTTCTGAAATAGTTGTTTCAGACGACTGAGAAGTTGAGGAATCTAAGACCTCAGCAGTATTTGTTGGTCGACCGATTGAATGCGTGTCGTCACTTGATGTCGCGCTGGGATTTTCTTGCCCACACGCAACGACCAATAACATTGCGCCTGCGATAACCCCAATAACCCAATGTTTCACGCCCACAAACTAGTTGGTCTGATTCGCCTCAAGTTGACGCACAGGTAACTACAAGGTGAACAGGGAGTTTATAGGTTCACCAATGTGCCAAATAGTGAGCCCACAATGGCTCCGGCCGGTTTGACCGTTGGCAGACACTTGGACCAATCACGCTCGTGATCAATCAGGGCTAAAACTGCTTGGCTATAGACATTTTTCTGTGCCGACCACATTGCCGTTCGTTCAGCATCATGAGGGCTCGCCACCATTGAACCCATCAAGCCAGTCACCAACCGCCAACGAATGTAATCAGCCGGCGAACATGCCACGCACATCTTGTTCCAAGTCTCAGGCTCACTTCGATGAAGCCAGGACAACTTCGTCACCGTATGAGAATGATCAGGAATCACTCCGACTTCAGCGGCCCACCACTGCTCATCACATTTTTTCAGACACCACTGCGCGTCTGGTTCAGAAGTTGTGTCACTAGCCCAGATGATTGGTCGTAGCGGCGTGCCATCGTGGCCCAAGACAACAAGGCCACCTTCACTACCATCAATGCTGATGTTAGAAAGATTACTGAAGTCAATTCCCTCAAGTGCCGCAATAACAGCTGCGACATAATCTTCAGCATGATCACTGTCAACCACAATTGGCCCAACATCATTAGCAGTGAAGCCATATGGCGACACAACGATCTGAATGACTGCAGCCATTTCTCTACTCTCTCACGAATTGTCGAGAAGTGTTGGGTCTGCGCGTAACTCTTGGCGCACCATGGCTTCCCAAAAACCATGAAACTTGTCGCCGTCTGAGTTTTTCATGCGGTCGATATACCACTGTGGTAACGGTGATGCCATGTCTCCACCGGCAACGCGAACATGCCACGCACGCTGACAGCGTTGCTCGAGCGCAACTGCACGTTGATGAACCGCACGAATTGAATTGCCCAGCACAAAAGTACCGTGCCCAGCGAGTAACACCAGTTCGGCATGACCCATCGCGGCGACCGCAGATGCTGCAGAACCGGGATCATCGACACTTCCGCCGTATTCACGTACAACTGCGATATCTCCACCACCTCCAAGAACACTGGACTGATCAAGTGCTGGTGGTATCTCACCAAGATCAGCCCACACCGTTCCGAACAAAGGGTGATTGTGCACTGCAACTTCAACGTCCGGACGTGCTTTGTGCAATTCAAGATGCAATGGAATTCCTAGCGGGACTGGCCAATCACCTTCGACCAGATTGCCGTCCATATCAATACGAATGATGTGCTCAGGTCGAAGTTCATTCCATAACAACAACCATGGATTGCACAACAAAGTTCCGTCGTGCATATTGACCGTGATGTGCCCGGCCAAGTGATCGTTGTAACCCTCACGCCACAACGTGCGGGCTAAAAGCGCTATCTCTTGCTTGATAGTGAGATCTGGCAATAACCGATCTGCACTGGGACGAAAGGGTTGGCTACTCACTCAACCATTCTTACCCATCAACACTCATGACAATGATCTGTGCACCCCAACTTGAACTTTCCATATTCATTCTGGTGGCAAGAATGACCGTCTTATCGCTACTTTTCGCCACCAGTTTCACCAAGGTTTGTCGGCCTGCCACAATGGATGTATGAGCGAACATACGCACGGAACCGAAGTCATGAATGAACTCATTCCCTTGGCCCGCGAACTGCGACATCAGATCCCTGAAGTCATGAAAGCATTCGCCGGACTACACACCGCCGTCATGGCTCCAGGAGCATTAGATAGCAAAACTAAGGAACTCATCGCTCTGGCGATTGGCGTGAGCCACCGATGCGACGGCTGCATCGCTTCTCATGCCCGAGGCGCGGCCAAACAAGGCGCGACCGAGGCCGAAGTTGCAGAAGCAATTGGTGTTTCTGTCCTTATGAATGGTGGGCCGGCAACGGTTTACGGTCCGCGTGCATTTGCATCTTTCAAGGACTTTCTCGCAGCACAAACTACCGCCGAATAAAAGTCACAAAATAACTCAAGAACTCGGCGGCATTTGTTGTTCTATGCCACGATCTTTACATGACGATCACTATCGCTTCTGTCAATGTGAACGGACTTCGCGCCGCTGTGAAGAACGGGATGCACGCCTGGATTGACGAACGTCAACCTGACATCATCACCCTTCAAGAAGTTCGTTGTCCCGACGAACTTGTCGCCGAACTAATCGGCGATGGCTGGCATGTCGCCCATGCTGAGTGCAACCAAAAAGGTCGCGCTGGCGTTGCAATTGCTAGTCGACTCCCCATCGTTTCGTCCCAGATTGGCGGTGATCACAAAGTTCACAATTTCACTGGCCGTTGGATCCAATCTGACATCAAAATCGGTAAATCAAAAACTTTGTCAGTCGTTTCGGCCTACGTGCATACGGGTGATGCTGAATCATCCGAACGCATGACTGAAAAGTATGCATTTTTCGCTGCTATGAAAAAGCGCATGCTTGATATGCGAACTTCTGGAAATCTGCTTCTTCTCACAGGTGATCTCAATGTCGCTCACAAAGAAATTGATCTCAAGAATTGGAAGGGCAACCTCAAGAGTGCTGGCTTTCTTCCCGAAGAACGAGCCTGGTTTGATGAGATGTTCGACAAACAGGGTTGGGTCGATGTCTTGCGCCAACATGCTGGTGAGGTTGCTGGCCCATATTCATGGTGGTCATGGCGTGGTAAGGCATTTGACAACAACGCCGGTTGGAGAATTGATTACCACATTGCCAGCCCCGAACTTGCCAAAACTTCAACCGCCGCATTTGTGGATCGTGCCCCGTCTTATGACACCCGCTGGTCAGATCATGCACCGGTAGTTGCGACGTACCAGATCTAATCAGCCAACATAATTCTGTACCTCAGAATTTTTATTGCATCGCAAACCATTGAGTCAGTCGAGAGAATCCTTCATCGATACTGACGGCAGGTTTCCAGTTGAGATCTTCTTGTGCTGGTCGCTGATCAAACCAGTGTGCAGTACCCAACTGCTCGGCTACGAAACGAGTAATCGGTGGTTCATCTTTTCGAATAAGTGGCCAGATGCGTTCAATCACGCTTCCAAGATTTCGCGCAATCGCCGCTGGGATATGTTTTGGTGAAAACTCAACTCCTGCGGCCAGACAGATGCCATTCATTAATTCGTTCACGGTTCGCGGTTCGCCATTCGAGATGACATACGCCTTTCCAGAACACTGTGATCCAGGAGTAATCGCGTCAAGGGCCGCAATGTGAGCGCTCACAGCGTTGTCAATATACGTTGAATCAACGAGGGCATTACCCGAGCCAACTACAACCAAACGACCCTGTCGGGCGCGCTCAACAATTCGACCGACTAACTGAGTATCGCCCGGCCCCCACACTAAATGGGGACGCAAAGCGACAACACCTAGATCTGCACCGTTCGCCTGCAATGCCAAAATCTCCGCTTGAGCCTTTGACTCGGCGTAGTAAGCCCGCTTCCGGCCAGTGACCGCCGGAGTCGCAATATCTCCCTCAATTGCATCGCCGACATGAGCAACTGAAGGAGTCGAAACATAGACCAAGCGTGATATCTGATGGTCGGTCGCCGCTCGCAAAATATTGGATGTTCCATCAACATTGGTGGACTGAAATTCTTCCCACGAACCCATGACACCTACTCGGGCGGCACCATGGATGATCGCGTCACAACCACTTGCTGCTTCGCTGACCGAACCTCGATCACGAATATCACCAGCAAACATCGTGATGCTCTGATGCATTGTTTCAGTTGTTCGACGTTGGAAACACACAACTTGATCACCGCGCTCAGCAAGCTGTTGAGCAATGCCGCCAAGCAACAGGCTCCCAGCACCAGTCACCAGCACCTTCATTTTGATCGCCCTGAAAGAACTTTCTGCATTCGTTGTCCCAATGCGGTGCGATCAATTTTTGAGTTATGGCGTATATCAACGGGGAGTTTTTTCGTCTCCCAAATTGCAACGACATCTATGTCGGCTAGGGCTTCACGTACCTGAGTCGCCAATTGAGCCGGGGCAATATCTTCTTTTGCTTGATCGGTTTCAAGAACAATGACGAGTTGTTGAATACCTTTCTCACCAATGCCGACAGCTGCCGCGCGTTTAACACCAGCAATCTTTTCGCACGCAACTTCTAATGGCACCGGCGTCATTGAACCATGGGACCCATGAATCATGTGCACGACTCGTCCTTCAATCCAAAGGTTTCCGTCAACATCAAGATGTGCAACGTCACCAGTGCGGTGCCATGTCACCCCATCACTCTCGAAACGCGCATTCTGTTGGGTCAGCCACAATCGGTTGTATCCAAGTGACATCCACGGGGAACTCACAACGACTTCTCCGCATTCGCCACTTGGCAAGTTCGTAGTCCCGCCTTCAATAGCAACAACTTTGACATGGCAACCATCAACTGGTTTGCCGACACATACACCTGAACCCTCACCTACTGCTTCTCGTTGCTGAAGTGACAAGTCGGCGACCGGTAAAACTTCGGTCATGCCATACGGAGTGTGCATTTCTGCTTGCGGACAAAGTTTTTGCATGTGGCGCAAAGTCTCAATCGGAACCGGCGCCCCAGCCGACATCACGAGACGAACTTGTTTCAATGAAGACAAGTTTGTTGATGCAGTCTTGAGCACATTCGCCAACGCTGCGGGTGAGGCGAAGACCATCGTGGCCCGAGTCGCCCGGCAAGCTTCGTCAAGGGCTTTGGCGGTCAGCGTGGCCGGCGACGTCACATCCATATCAGCAAGGCCGGTGGTGATTCCTAACGCTGGTCCGAATAAAGCAAATGGAGCAAACGCTGCGACAAAACTGTCGGTGTCAGAAATGTTGTATACCTGCTGCAAAATATCTCGTTGCGCACCAAGTTGACCATGCGTGTAACGCACACCTTTGGCTGGTCCAGTTGCGCCAGATGTAAACAAGATTGCGGCCAAATTACTGTCAGTTGGTTCTGGTCGCCCTAACTGGCTGAGCCCCTCAAGTTGCATTGAGCTTTCCAGTGACTTGAGATCAATCAATGATGCACGCGGTGCCCAGCGTAATGTTCGTGCGGCAACGACGGCCGAACGAATACCGACAACGTGTTGTACGCGCGAAGATTTCACGGCACGACCTAGGCCATTCAATCCAAGCCCGCGATCGGCGATGACTGTCACCGCACCGATACGCCAGCAGGCGTACACCAACGCAATCAGATCAATACTTGGCGGCACTAGAACCGCAACTCGGTCGCCTGCTTCGACGCCCTGCTGAACCAATGCTTGAGCGAAAGTCGCCACGCGTGAATCAAGTTCAGAAAAAGTCACCGACGACTGATCAGCACCATCATAAATAGCCAAAGTGTCTTTCCGACTTGGGTTCATGATTCTTGACCACAAAGATTCACGAGAACCTTGAAATTCAATAACTTGAGGTTCTACTGGCCTTGCTTGAGAAATCGCAGACTCGACAAACGAAGCAATCGACGTTTCGAGTACTGCCAGATGCCCACTATTGGCAACTCGCTGAATCTGAACGTCAGTAAATCTCTTCATCAGATCATCGGCAAAATCATCATTAAATACAGGGTCTTTCGCGCCCCACCACAACCGCACCGGGACATGCAAACTTGGTAGTTGTGCAGCCACTTCTGCGATATCGCTAAACGATTCATGTTTCTCGTTGAATGGCACGTCAGCCACAAAACCAGCAATTCCGTCACGCTGATTTCGATTGACGTAGGGTGCAACCAAACCTTTGCGCTGTTGTTGTGAAAGACCAGCACCTGGCAAATATGCGGTTCCTCGCACAAACAAAGACGTATGACGAGTGATCGTGCGGTGTAATCCCCCACTTGCCGAAATCTGGATCAAGCGTGGTGCTTTGCGACCACTGGGAACAGCAATTCCGGTGTTCGACAAAACCAAACCAGCGACTCGTTCGGGATGAGCCACGGCATATCCCATCGCAATTGCGCCACCCCAGTCTTGAGCGACGAGCCAGATCGGACCACTGATTCCAAGTGCGTTGACAAAGTCGTTGATATCAGCAATACGATCGCGATATCGCCGTGGTCCGACTTGATCTGAAAAACCCATCGACAAATGGTCGGGTGCAACAACTCGAAATTTCTCGCCGAGTTCGTTGAACAATCGCGACCACAAATATGACCATGTCGGATTGCCGTGGAGGCACAACACAGTCGGCGAGTCGTTACTTAATCCTGGACGGTCTAGATAATGCCAGCGATGAATTTGCCCATCGTGACTTGGCACTTCAACGGTGTGTGACCACGAAGGATCAAGCCCAATCTCGCCCAACAATTGTGCGGACGGAGCAGACATTGCTACCAAAGAATTTCTGAGAAACTGGTGTTCAAACCAGAACCAATTCCCATACACAAGACGCGTTGGCCGGGTTGAATTTGATCTTGCACACTGGCCAAGGTGATCGGCACTGCAGCCGGGCCGACGTTTCCGTATTTCGGGAATGTCAATGGAACCTTTGACGAATCAATTGCCAAACGGTCGCACAACATCGTGGTGTGAACTTTGCTGACTTGATGGAATATGTACCAATCAAGTCCCTCGGTCCAGTCAAAATCAGTTTTCGATGCTTCCCATGCATCGGCAGCAAGATCGAGACCAGCTACCAAAAGGCCGTGCGTATCGGTCGTCATGCGATCAAGGTTGCCGATACACAGCGCATTATGTTCGGTTCCGGCACGACCAACTCCGCCGATGAGGCGATGCACATTGCCGTGGCGATTCTTTCTGGCCATCACCATGGCCGCAGCACCTGAACCAAGAGTGAGTGATGCAAACTCGGCGAAGACATCGCCAGCAGTTGAATTTGGATGACGCAAACGTTCGAGAGTTGTTTGCTGGGTGTGGCGGCTTCCTTCTCCGTCGACGATGAGTGCGTACTCAACAGTTCCGGCATCCAACATGGTGGCTGCCAAATGCATCGCGTTGATAAATCCGAGGCATGCATTCGCGATATCAAAATTAAGGCACGACGTGGAGAGGCCTAATTGATGATGAACTGCGCAAGCGACCGAAGGCTCAAGATTTTCTTTGCAGACTGAGGTGGAAATCAAAATCCCAATTTTTGACGGATCAATACCCGCTTGCTCAATCGCCGCACGACCAGCCATCGCCGCGGCATCAGTGAATGACACATCGTCATCCCACCAGCGACGTTCTTCGATGCCAGCAAGACCCGCAAGTAGACCTGGACGCAAACCGTTGCGCTGGTAAGTTTCGGCCAGTTGCTCGTCAATCCAGTCAGATGTGACAACACGGGGTGCCTCAATCGCCGCCAGACTCAGGATTCCGCTGTGTTGGTGCCGGAACACCGAATTCTGATTCATTTCCAGCCTTCCAACATGATGTAGATCAGGTTAATGAAACACTCAGGCAAAACGTCAGTCGTTCCAGAAACGTTGTTCTTTAAATGGATCGGCGTACATGTGATAGCCATTGCGCTCCCAAAAGCCCGGTGCATCCTTCGGAATGAGTTCAATCCCCCGAAGCCATTTGGCACTCTTCCAGAAATACAAATGCGGGATCACAATACGAACCGGTCCACCATGTTCGGCAGTGATTTCTTCACCTTCGAATGCATACGCAACTAGTGCTTCATCGGTGGTTATGTCAGCTAACGGGACATTAGTGGTGTACCCGAATTCTGCATGCTCCATGACGTGAGTTGCTTCAGGCTGCACACCAGCCATCTCAAAAAGGTCTCGTACTCGCACCCCGCGCCATGTGGTATCAAATTTGCTCCATTTGGTGACGCAATGAATATCAAATGTCAGCGACACACTTGGTAATGCCTTCAACTCATCCAGAGTCAAGGTGAATGGTCGATCAACAAGGCCAAAAATATTCAAATTCCATTGACCAGGTTCATAATCGGGGATATCGCCCACGTGAAGTACCGGGAAACGATCCGTTAAATACTGACCTGGTGGCAAACGGCTCGCGTCTAGGCCTTTTGCAGAAATATCCTGCCTATTGCGCTCAAAGAAACTCATACCTTCATTCTGACCCATATTTCACATGAGAACACCGCCCGAGTATGTGGTTTTTCGGCTGTAGTTTGAGGCCATGGTTGACGTTTCCACCATCTACCTCGTTCGGCACGCCAAAGCTGGCGACCGATCTTCTTGGAATGGCGATGACACCGTTCGTCCCCTTTCGGGCAAGGGGCGCCGTCAAGCAGTCGCTATTTGTGATCGACTTTTCGATTTGATCGCGACTCATCCAGATGCCCAGCTCATCTCGAGTCCCTACATTCGTTGCATGCAGACTCTTCAGCCACTCGCTGCCAGTCTGCGTTCTCAGGTCGTGTCCGACCCACGACTCGCTGAGGGTTATGACCGCGAAGGCGCTCTTGAACTGATCTCCACACTTCCGAATGGTTCAGTGATGTGCAGCCACGGTGACGTGATCCCCGATGTCATGGCGGCCTTGCAACGACGTCGCGCCGAAATTATCGGTGACCCCGATTGGCGTAAAGGCACGGTTTGGGTTTTGGCTCGCGAAGATGGCGAAGTCACCGAAGCATCAGTGTGGGCGCCACCAGCAACTGAATAGTCAATTACCGGTCACGGAACTGTCGTTGTCGATGCGGCAATCGCATCATCAATTTGTGTCACCAGTCCCTGCACCATTGATGCAACTTCTGCTGGTGGATTGGATTCTAAGCAAGCCGTCATTTCAGGTTGTGCTGCGACGGCATCATCGATGAAGCGAAAGAAAGTTATCCCTAAGAAACAATGAGCGTCTGGATAAGTTGAGTCGGCGATTGTGGCTTGGCGTAAGAGAACCATGCCATTTTGTAATCGAGTGCCCGCGGCACTTTCATCAGCCTCTTGAGTTGATGACAAAACTGTGAACCAACCGAAATACGTGAGCGCTTCAACATTGTCTGGCTCAATAGATAAAACACGTGAATACAAATCAAGCACCGCTGGAATATCACTCATTCCCATTGACCGGGCTTGCACCAGTAATGAACTCACACTTCCGTCATCTATCGGACCGTTCATACCTTGGCCAGGCAAACGCTCGCCAGTGTTTCGAGCCACGACGATGCCGGCGGTGATCGCTAGCAACAAAATCAATGCCGACCACGCAAGTGGCCGCCAACCAATGCGTAAGCGAACCTTTGGTGCAGAATCATCAGATAATTCTCGAATGATGATGGCGGCCCGCGCTGTGTACGAATCTTTCAGTGATGCATAGTCGTCGGCGTCAACATCTCCGGCGGCGAATTCGCGCTCAAGATCGGCCAACGAGGACAATAAGAATTCGCGCTCTTCTTCTAATTGATTGCGACGTTCAGGAGTCACGATTTTCGCTCACTTGCCGTAAAGCAGACTCAACGAGATCTCGATCGGCATCTGTTGCCGTCAGTGACCCTTGCAATTTCCAACGTCTAAAGACCACAATCAAACCAGCGGTTGCCACGATCAGTAGCACAATCGGCAAAATCCAAATCAAGGCATCAAATCCAGTTCCACCGGGAACCAGTTTCAAGTCAGCCGTATAACTATCGTCGATGGCTTTCACAATCTGACTATCGGTGAGTTGCCCATCTGCAACTTGACGAGCGATTTCTTTACGAATCGCTTGCGATGCTGCACCGCGAGACTCATACACGCTTTCGCCATCACAGGTCGGACACGCCAATCGTTGTGAAATACTCTCAATGCGCTCTTGCGGAGTTGACGGACCCGAATCGCGTTGAGTTCCGATCAGCATCAATGCCACGACGCACAACAACATCACGATCCAAGTTGGCCGACGCTTCAATGTGCGGTTGAACTGATTGGTCATGAGGCACTGTCCTGCGTCATTGAGGCAATGACCGAACCAAGAAGCTCAGCAGTGACCTGGCCAGTAAATCGTTGCGCCACAACCCCGGTCGGGCTAATCAGCCACGTCTCAGGAACTTTTGCGACGCCATAATCGACAGAAACGTTGGCATCTTCGTCATGAACGATTGTCCAGCCACCGCCGTTTTCATTGAAGAAATCGCGTACCGCCTGTTCATCGTCATCATTCACGATCGTGTACAGCTCGGCACCAGTGCCACCAAGTGATTGCTGCGTCTCAAAGAATTTCACCAATTCAGGATGCTCACGTTTACACGGAACACAAGTGGAGTTAAAAAAGTTCAAGACCACCCACGAGCCACGACGACGTGAAAGCAAAAATGCATCACCGTCGTAAGTAGTGCTTGTAATTTCGGGCGCGGGTTTCAACATCAACGGAGTGTCCGCGGTTTCAGCTTTGTCACTTGATGACACGGCCAAAATGACAATGAAGAAAATCATCACTGCAGCAACAGCTACCGAAATGATCGGGGCGATTCGTCGAGGCGCTTGCTCAGACATTTTCAGTCACGCTGGGGTTGGACAATATGGCGTCAGCCGACACTGGTGCAGTTGGTTGGCGACGCTTACCTGGGAAGGCTGCCAGGACAGTACCGAGGGCCATCAATGCCCCACCAATCCACAACCACATGATGAGCGGTTTGACAAAAATCTTGATGCGCGCTTCAGTGTCGGTCGTTCGCACATTTCCTTCAAGCGTGATGTACAAGTCATTAACAAAACCTGTCTTCACACTTGGAGTTCCGATATCCATTCCCTGCTTGAGGTACTTACTGCGCGCCGGACTATAAACCGAGTCACCATCAATACGAATCGCTGCCTTGACACTCGTCTTCACATCATCAGATTCGAGCGACAATCCTTCAAAAGTGAAAGTGTGATCGGCAAAGGTGACGGTCTCACCAACTTCCATGACAAATTCTTGGGTACGCGTGTACGAAGACGATGCGCTAAACGCCACGGCAATAATGATGACGCCAATATGTACAACCATTCCGCCATTGGCACGACCCACTACCCCACGCCAACCCTGTCGGCGACTTGCTAACGCAATCTGACGAAGTGCAGCACCAGCCGCGAAGCCACCAAGCGCAAATGCCGCAAGAGAAGCCCAGCCATCGGCGCCAACAAATACCGACAAAGCAAGTGCTCCGACCCCACACCATGCCGGCCAGAACAAACGATCTCGAAGAACTTCTTGGCTCGCCTTACGCCACGGAAGCACCGGGGCAATCGCCATTAAAAACAACAGGGTCAATCCGAGAGGCATGGTCATCCGATTAAAAAACGGTTCACCAACCACAATGCGACGATTATTCAATGCTTCGACGATGAGAGGGAACACCGTTCCAAGTAACACGATGAAAGCAAAAATGCTGAACAAAACATTGTTAGCCAAGAATGCACCTTCACGACTAATCGGCGAATCAATTGCGCCTGGCGAACGCAGTTCGTCTCCGCGGCGACCAATCAGAATGATCGCCACCACCACAATGACTGCAAAGAAGGTCAGGAGCCATGGGCCAACGCTGCCAGCACTGAATGCATGCACACTATTGATGACTCCCGAACGTGTGAGGAAAGTCCCGAGAATCGTCAAACTGAATGTGGCAATGACCAAGCTCAAGTTCCAAACGCGCAGCATGCCGCGTCGTTCTTGCACAAGAACTGAATGCAGATAAGCAGTACCCGTCAACCACGGCAAGAAGCTGGCGTTTTCTACTGGGTCCCACGCCCACACACCGCTCCATCCGAGAACTTCATAGCTCCACCAACTACCAAGAATGATGCCGACAGTTAAGAATCCCCACGCATACAAAGTCCAACGACGAGTTTCAAGTAACCAACCTTCACCGACTCGACCCGTAATGAGTGCCGCCATCGCAAATGCAAATGGCACTGTGAAACCAACGTATCCGACGTACAAGATTGGTGGATGGAATAGCACCAATATGTGATTTTGCAATAGTGGGTTTGGCCCAGGCCCATCGTTCACTCCAAGAGGACCCATCGCAAACGGGTTTGCTGGTCCAAATGACAACAAGAAGAAAAACAGACCAACGACAAATAAGACGACCATGGCCCATGCCAAAAGTTCGTCTCCGACGCGAGCACGAAATTTCCGAGCAACCGCTGCGATCAGCCCAGTTAAGGCAAGTAACCACAGCAGAATTGATCCTTCAAGTGCACTCCATACAGCAGTGAAGTTAAAGAGCGCCGGCGTGTCTCGTGATCCAACTTGTTGTACATACTTCATCGAGAAGTCACGAGTAATCAGAGCGCGTTCCATCATGATGAACGCTAAGAGAGCAGCACCAAATGCGAGATAGGCGTACCGAGGTGCCGACTTCAAAGCACGAAGATCATGCT
>Ga0209297_1000617_pt1 | contig 22185 bp, 16 predicted proteins | sample S_130805_MF_Meta_FD_187322 | JGI IMG/M metagenome (GOLD analysis project Ga0209297, IMG submission 187322) | Freshwater microbial communities from Lake Simoncouche, Canada to study carbon cycling - S_130805_MF_MetaG (SPAdes) (version 2) | ecosystem: Environmental > Aquatic > Freshwater > Lake ...
GTCAATGTTTGCATCCGATGTGAGGCCATTAACGCGCATTGTGGAATTTGCACGTAAACAATGGGCGAGTGCGATTGAGGTTTTGCTGGATGCACTGGTAATCAGCACCTGTGTTGCGTCAAAAAAGTTCTGTTCGCGCAGAAAGTCTTCTGCAAGAAACGAAGTCATGAACAGTCCTCGGAAAATGAGCATGGAATTGTCGTTTTCGCCTTCGGTGTCTGAAACCTTGTCAAAGGCGCGGTACGCCATGGCGTGCTTTTCTCGATGTGCTCCGGCATCGATGAAACCATTTCGTGACAACTGTGCTTGCACAATGTGTTCGTTGCCAACGGGGAAGAAACCGAAATACCTTCCACCTACAGCGACGTCTGGGTTCGCCGATTCGCTCACAATTCCGTATCCCATTGCAGGCAATCTGCCCCAGCCGGCTTCAGCAGGGAAGAAACCCCAGTAATCCAGGAAGTCCCCACCAAGTGCGTAACTGATGTTGTTTGAAGTCAACGCAAACCGTTCAAGTGTTAAACGCACTTCACCAGGCGCAAGCGCAACCGTTTCAGTGGTGTGCATTCGAAAATGTCGAATGTCGGAGCGGTCAATTTCGAGGTAATTCACCTCGCCATTATTGCCTTACGGCGTGAGCAATACGCGACCGAAGGCCTTGCGGTCTTCGATGTAGCGGTGTGCTGCTGCTGCTTCCGACAGTGGGAAGGTCTTGTCGATCACCACGTCAAGTTCCTTCTTGGCAATACGGCCAAGCAAATTTTCAATCAATGCATGTGTGCGGCCTGGGTTCATACCCATTTCGGCACCCAGGAATACACCAGTGATGGTGGCGTTCTTTTGCATGATTGGCCATACCTCTGGTGGACGCTCTTCGCGACCTGCGCGACCAACCCAACTAATACGACCACGGTAGGCGAGTGATGCGATGCTGCTTTCCAGTGTTGCGCCACCAACTGAATCGAGCACCAAATTCACGCCAGCACCATTGGTCAGTTCCATAACAGTTTTTGCACAGTCAACTTTTGTGTAATTGATTCCGTGATCAAGGCCGTACTTCTTCAACTTTTCTAGGCGCTCATCACTTGACGAAGTGGCGATCACCGTTGCACCAGCAGCTTTTGCAAGCTGAATGGCAGCAATTCCTACGCCGCTTGCGCCTGCCTGAATAAGCACAGTCTCACCAGCCTGAAGGTGTCCAAACTCGAACAAGCAATCGTCTGCAGTGCCAAATTCAATTGGTACTCCTGCTGCTTCTTGTAATGACAAACCATTTGGAATTGCCCACGTTGAAACTGCCCACGGGCAAATAACTTCTGCATGCGAACCAAAACCCATGGTCGCAACAACTGCTTGACCAGGTGTGAAGCCAGTTGCGTTTGCGCCAACTTCGCGCACAATTCCCGATGCTTGGTAACCAACAATGTGTGGTTTGGAAGCAAGTGCTCCACCTAAACGATTCAGCGTGTCGCCGCCTTGAATGGCAATTGCGGCAACGTCAATAAGGAGTCCATCTGCGAACAATGTTGGCTCAGCAACATCTTCGTACTTCAAGACTTCGGGTGCACCAGTTTCGTAATAGACAGCAGCTTTCATTTGGCTGACGCTAACTGCGAAGTGTTCCCGAAATACAAAAGACCCGCCCTTTCGGACGGGTCTTCAGTTTTAAGCGAGGTTATTGAATAAGAATTACTTCTTCTTCTTTTTTACAACTTTCTTAGGAGCTGCTTTTTTCGGAGCTGGCTTCTTAGGAGCTGCAGCCTTTTTTGGTGCTGGTTTTGCAACTGGCGCCATTGGCTTTGTGTTCAATTTCGGAGCTGGAGAAACACCAAGTGCGATGTCCTTGAAGCCCTTAAGTGCGGTGATCTTTGCAACTGTCTTTGCCTTGATCTGAATCGTCTCACCCGTGGCCGGGTTACGACCTTGGCGTGCTGGACGCTTGATCTTGGCGAACTTTGCAAAGCCCGAGAGGTTCACGATTTCACCCTTGGCAACAGTTGCCAGGATTACGTCGATCGTTCCTTCGACAGTCGACGTTGCCGTCTTCTTGTCTACGCCAGTGTGAAGTGCTACTGCTTGAATGAGGTCACGTTTTTTCATAACCGAAAATGTATAGCAAGGGAGACGCCAGGTAGTGGATAGTGCCCGTTTTCAGGGCACTTTTTGATGCCACGGCGATTGGGGGTATGGAAGAAGGGGGGATTTGCCTGTATTTGCAGGGTTTTTGTCAACTAATTCAGTGGAATCCCTGAGGTATCGCCTTCTGCGCGAGCACCAAAGATACGGCGATCTGACTCGTTGATCTCGAGGTCGTTAATCGATGCTTCGCGTCGGCGCATGTATCCAAGGTCGTCAAATTCCCAGTTTTCATTGCCGTAACTGCGGAACCATTGACCCGCAGCATTTCGCCATTCGTATTGAAAGCGCACGGCAATTCTGTTTCCGCTAAACGCCCAGAGGTCCTTGCGCAAGACGTAATCAATTTCGCGTTCCCATTTTTGTTTCAGAAATGCAACGATTTCATCACGCCCCTGTACAAATTCGTTGCGATTGCGCCATTGCGAATCTGGTGTGTATGCACCGGCAACACGGTCTGCATCTTTCGAGTTCCACGCGTTTTCTGCCATCAACACTTTTTGTCGTGCAGTTTCTTCAGTGAATGGGGGAAGTGGGTTGCGTGGTTCCATTACGCAAAGTTAGCCAATATGCATCGGTAGCCTCTATCGCTATGAGTTCACTTTTTGATGCAGTTCCGTTCATGCATGGCCCAGCAATGCCAAACAGGTTTATGTTGTCGCCGTTAACGAATCAGCAGAGCAATGTTGATGGAACTCTGTCTGAAGAGGAATTCACGTGGCTCACCATGCGTGCGCAAGGCGGGTTTGGTCTCACGATGACGTGTGCTTCACATGTACAACGAATAGGGCAGGGCTTTCCAGGCCAGCTCGGTTGTTTCGGAGATGAGCATGCTGCAGGCTTGAAGCGCATTGCCGATGCAATTCGTGCAACGGGAAACCTTTCGTACGTGCAACTGCACCATGCGGGAAATCGTTCACCGAAGGAACTGATTGGCGAAGCACCGGTTTGTCCGTCAGAAGATGCTGAAACAGGTGCGCGCGAACTGAAGCACGCAGAGGTTGAACAACTGATTGCCGACTTTGTTGCTGCTGCGGTTCGTTGCGACAAGGCTGGCTTTGACGGCGTTGAACTTCACGGTGCACACGGTTACATCATTTGTCAGTTTCTTTCTAGTGACATCAACAAGCGCACCGATGAATTCGGAGGATCGCTCGAAAACCGTGCTCGTGTATTGATGCGCATTGTCGATGGTGTGCGCGAACAATGCAGGCCAGATTTACAACTTGCAGTGCGCTTGTCACCAGAACGCTTCGGCATGTTGGTGGATGAAATTCGCGAAGTGTTTGCCTGGCTTGTGGCCAGCAACAAAGTTGACCTCATTGACATGTCGCTATGGGACGTATTTAAGGAAGCCCACGAGCCAGAACATGCCGGCAAACAATTGCTTGAGTTGTTCACCTCAATTCCACGCGGCAACGTAAAGCTTGCCGCTGCTGGAAAAATTGCCACCCCGCAAGACGCCCAAAAGGTGATTGACCTCGGCGCTGACATTGCCACATTGGGCCGCGGCGCAATCTTGCACCACGATTACCCGAACAAAACAAAAGCCGATCCACACTTCACACCTCGAACACTGCCAGTGGCAGCCGAGGTGTTGCGTTCCGAAGGGCTTTCAGAGCCCTTCGTGAACTACATGAAGATGTGGACCGGCTTTGTAAGTGAGTAACTAATTACGAACGAAGTCGATCGTTCTTTGGGTCGAACAATGGTTCTGCACCAACGGTGACCGCTGCGCGCTTGCCAAAGATTTCAACTTCCAACTTGGTGCCTGCTGCTTCAAACTCTGGGAACACGTAACCAAGAGCAACGCTCTGGTTCAGTGTGAAGCTCCAGCCGCCTGAAGTGGCAATACCAACACGCTTGTCGCCGCTGAAAATGCTGGCGCAGAACGGAACGTCCGCATCGCCATCAACATCAAGTGTCATTGGCACGAAACGGTAGGTCGAACCCTTCTTCTTTTCTTCAACGAGTGCTGCCTTGCCCACGAACTCTTTGTTCATGTCAACGAAGCGATCGAGTGAAGCGTCGAATGGCGAGAAACCAATTTCAAGGTCGCCCTTCCAACCGCGGTAGCACTTGTCGAGACGAAGGCTGTCTACTGCGTAGATACCCATGTCACGAATGCCGTGCTTTTCACCTGCTGCTGAAATTTGGTCATACAACGCAACCATTTGGTTATTTGCTGCGTGCAATTCCCAACCAAGTTCACCTACGTAGTTCACGCGCAGTGCAAGCACTGTGCCAACTGAAGTTTCAATCAACCTGTGTGACAACCATGGGAAGTCAGCATTCTCGAGTGAAGTAGTGGTCACCTTCGACAACACTTCGCGTGCCTGTGGTCCTACCAAGATGAGTGAGCCGTAATCCTTGGTGACGTTCTTAATGGTGACGCTGCCATCTGTTGGCATTGCCATTTCCAAAACGTCGAGGTCGTGCCATTCCGAGCTTGCTGCGCCAACGAGGTAGAACTTGTCTTCTGCCAAGCGGGCAACGGTGAGTTCGCTGAGCAACTTGCCGTCTGGCAAGAGTGCGTAGCTCAGGCTCAAGCGGCCAACCTTTGGCAACTTGGTGCAAATGAGGTTGTCGAGGAAGGCAAATGCGCCAGGCCCAGCAACTTCAATTTTGGTGAAGCCTGGAAGGTCGAGCAGTGCAACCGAGTTACGTGCTGCATGACATTCTTCAGCAACAACTTTGCGCCATCCGTTTTTACGGAAGAACGACAAGGTGTGATCGGTAACTTCGCCCTTCGGGTCGAAATACGTTGGACGCTCCCAACCGCCGCGAGCACCAAATGCTGCGCCTTTTGCCTTCAATTTGTCGTACAACGGCGACATGTATGAAGGACGGCCTGCAGGACGCTCTTCAAATGGGAAGCCCATTGCGTATTCGTTTTGGTACACCTCGAGCGCGCGGTCAATGGTGTACTGCGTTGTTGCGTACTCCTTGAAACGACGACGATCGATTCCCCAAATGTCGAACTCTGGACGACCATTCAACATCCACTCTGCAATAGCTTTTCCTGCACCGCCACCTTGAGCGATACCGAAGCTGAACGTGTTGCAATGGAAAAAGTTGCGTAGACCGCGCTCTGGTCCGAGGTAAGGGTTGCCGTCTGGTGCGTACGGAATTGGTCCGTTTACAACACGTGCAATTCCGGCTTCTGCAATCAGTGGCACGCGCTCGCCGGCGTCGAGAATTTGTGGTTCCAAACGCTCGAGTTCTGCTGGCCACAACTTTCCTGCGAAGTCGTCAGGAATTCCGTCAAGCCACATTGCAGTTGACTGCCACTCGTATGGTCCGAGAATGTAACTGTGGCGCTCCTGGCGCAAGTAGTACGAAGTGTCTACGTCGCGAAGCAGCGGAAGTGGCTTTGATAGTGCTGCAAGTTCTGGAATTTCTTCCGTTACCAAGTACTGGTGAGCCATGGTCATGATTGGCAAGTGGCGACCAAGGAGTGCCATCACTTCGCCTGCGCGATAACCAGCAGCGTTCAACACCATTTCGCATTCGATGGTTGCTTTGTCGGTGGTGACGATCCATTCGTGGTTTGGCTTCTGCTCAAGACCAATGACGCGTTCGTGACGACGGATTTCAGCACCGAGCGCACGTGCAGCGCGAGCAAGTGCTTGCGTTACTTGTGATGGGTCAATGTCGCCGTCTAGTGGGTCCCACAATGCGCCAACAAGATCGTGTGTCTCAACGAATGGGTACACCTGTTGCAATTCTGAAGGAGTAAGTACGTCGTACTCCATTCCGTTTGCGCGTGCCATCGACTTCACATGCTTGAACTCGGCCATGCGCTCTTCGCTGTGTGCAAGACGCACCGAACCGGTGACGTGATAGTTGATAGGGAAGTCCGGGTCTTTGGCGAGCTCGGTGTACAACTCTGCGGTGTACTTCTGCACCTTCAACATGGACCATGAACCAGAGAACGTTGGTACGTTGCCGGCTGCGTGCCAGGTGGAGCCTTCGGTCAATTCATCGCGCTCAAGCAGCAACACGTCGGTGCAGCCCATCTTTGCAAGGTGGTACAGGGCGCTCACGCCCGCAATGCCGCCGCCGATAATGACAATCCGTGCGCGCTCACTCATATATATGTCCCCGATTTCGTCAGATCAGGCCCGAGTCTGGGCCGGCCAGTGCGTGATATATCTCGCCGTGACATACTAGACAAGCAATTATTCGATGCCAATTTGAGCCAGTAGGTCCGAGGAGTTTCCGTGTCAAATCTGCCAAGTAACGCCAAGGTGGTCATCGTCGGCGGCGGAATTGTTGGTTGCAGCATCGCCTATCACCTTGCCAAGCGCGGTGAGACCGATGTGTTGCTACTCGAGCGCAAGCAGCTCACCTCAGGAACCACATGGCACGCAGCAGGTCTTGTTGGACAATTGCGCGCAACACAAAACCTCACGCGCCTTGCGCAGTACACCACCAACTTGTTTGCAACGCTTGAAGAAGAAACTGGTCAAGCAACAGGTTTCCAACAGCGCGGTTCGGTTGCCATTGCAACAAACGAAGAACGATTTGAAGAATTGAAGCGCGGCGCATCAATGGCGCGAGTGTTCGGTTTGCCGGTGAACATCATCACCCCTGCAGACGTGAAAGAACTTGTTCCACTTGCTCGCGTAGATGACTTGGTTGGTGCAGTGCACTTGCCTGGCGACGGAGTGGTGAACCCAATTGACGTAACGCAAGCACTTGCTAAGGGTGCGCGTGCTCATGGTGTGCGCATTGTTGAAAACGTAAAAGTTGATCGCATCGTTGTCGAAAACGGTCGCGCAGTTGGTGTTGAAGTTGAAGGACAAATCATTCGCGCTGAAGCAGTGGTAAATGCTGCAGGTATGTGGGCTCGCGAACTTGGTGGTCAAGTTGGCGCAACGGTGCCATTGCACGCAGCCGAGCACTTCTACATCGTGACCGAAGCAGTTGAAGGAATTTCTCCGACGATGCCGGTGTTACGCGACCAAGATGGTTCTGGTTACTTCAAAGAAGATGCAGGCAAGTTGTTGGTTGGTTGGTTCGAACCAGTTGCCAAGCCATGGGGCATGAAGGGAATTTCAGAAGAGTTCTCATTCACTTCGCTTCCTGAAGACTTCGAACACATTGCGCCACTCATTGAGAACGCAACTCACCGTATGAATCTGTTGGAACAAACTGGAATTCGTTTGTTCTTTAACGGACCAGAATCATTTACGCCAGACGATCGTTACTTGCTCGGTGAACAACCAGAAGTAAAGGGTCTGTTCGTTGCTGCAGGTTTCAACTCCATTGGTATTCAGTCATCTGGCGGTGCAGGAAAAGTGCTTGCCGACTGGATCGTTGATGGGCGTCCGCCGATGGACTTGTGGGACGTCGATGTTCGTCGCGTCATGCCGTTCCAAAGCAACAAGAACTACTTGCATGATCGCACAGTTGAATCGCTTGGTTTGTTGTACGCAATGCACTGGCCTTTCCGTCAACCTGAAACTGCTCGCGGCGTGCGTCGTTCGCCATTCCACGACCGTTTGACAGCAAAAGGTGCATGTTTTGGTGAAGTTGCTGGCTGGGAACGTACCAACTGGTTTGCTCCTGCTGGCGTAAAAGCCGAATATGAATACACCTATGGTCGTCCGAATTGGTTTGAGTATTCGGCAGAAGAGTGCCGCGCAACTCGTGAAGCAGTGGCAATGTTCGATCAATCGTCATTCGGCAAGTTCGTGCTTAAAGGCCCAGATGCCGAAAAGATCATCAACCGCGTGTCGGCAAACGACATGTCGGTGCCTGTTGGCAAGTTGGTGTACACGCAGTGGTTGAACGAGCGCGGCGGCATTGAAGCTGACCTCACGGTTACTCGCGAATCCCAAGACCGCTACTTGGTGGTTACTGCAGCAGCAACACAAATTCGCGACTACATCTATTTGAAAGACCAAATTGGCAAAGATGAGCGTGCAGTAGTTATCGACGTCACGTCGGCTTCTGCAGTGCTCAGCATCATGGGCCCGAACTCGCGCGCATTGTTGCAGTCACTCACCACAACCGATATGTCGAACGAAGCGTTCCCGTTTGGAACTTCACAAATTATTGACATCGGTTATGCGCGAGTGCGTGCAAGCCGCGTCACCTTCGTGGGAGAACTTGGTTGGGAGTTGTACATTCCAACCGAATTCGCAACAGGTGTGTTCGACGTGATTGTTGCAGCAGGACCACAATTCGGTCTGAAGCATGCGGGTTATCACGCACTGAACTCGTTGCGCATGGAAAAGGGATATCGCCACTGGAGCCATGACGTGTCGCCAGACGACACTCCGCTTGAGTCCGGCCTCGGGTTCACTGTTGCCTGGAACAAGCCAGGCGGGTTCATTGGCCGCGAAGCATTGTTAAAGCAAAAAGAATCAGGCGTGAAAAAGCGTTTAGTGCAGTTTGCAATGAAAGACCCAATGAAGAATCTGTATCACAACGAACCAATTTGGCGTAACGGCGAAATCGTTGGCCACATCACGTCGGGAATGTTCGGGCACGCCATCGGCAAGTCCATTGGCATGGGTTATGTTGAAAATCATCATGGCTTGGTCGACAAGGCCTTTGTTATGGATGGAACGTATGAAATTGAAGTTGCGGGCGAGCGGTTTGCGGCAGAGGCGCAACTCGATCCGTTCTATGATCCAAAGAGTGAACGCGTAAAGGCATAAAGGAGAAAGAACATGACTGAATCAACTAATGCTCGACGCGGAGGTCGCGCTGCTCGTAACGCATTGCGCGCAGCACCGCTAACTGATGACATCAAGCCAGTACGCCCGGGAATGCCAGCCGGCCGTTACAAGCCGCTTACCGACTCTGAAGTGCTGAAGATTCACGAGGCTGCCATCAACGTTCTGGAAAACATCGGTATTGCCGACGCCATTCCATCCACGCTTGAGTACCTCTTGCCAAAGGGCTGCAAGCTCGATGAAAACGGCCGTTTGTTGTTCCCACGTTCACTCATTGAGCACACGCTTGAAATTGCTGGCCGTAATTTCCCTCTCTATGCGCAAGATCCGCAGTACGACATGGAGCCATGGGGCACCAATACATATTTCGGTACGGCAGGTGCTGCTGTGTACATCGCCGATTACGAGACGGGCGAGTACCGCGAATCGGTATCGCAAGATGCGTACGACATTGCTCGCATTGTCGACAAGATGGAGCACTTGCACTTCTACCAACGAGCAGTTGTGCCTCGCGATATTCCAGAAGCATCAGCAATGGATATCAATACGTGTTACCTCAGTGTGAGCGGAACCACCAAGCATGTAGGTACTTCGTGGGTGCACCCTGATCACCTGGAAGCTTCACTCAAGATGTTGCATGAAATTGCGGGTGGCGAAGACAAGTGGCGTGCACGTCCATTCGTCAGCCAGTCCAACTGCTTCGTTGTTCCACCACTCAAGTTCGCAAGCGATGCATGCAAGTGCCTTGAAGTTGCGGTGCACGGCGGCATGCCAGTGTTGTTGTTGTCGGCTGGACAAGCTGGTGCAACAGCACCTGCAGCAATTGCTGGTGCTTTGGTACAGCAAGTAGCTGAGTGCCTCGCAGGCCTTGCATATGTGAACGCAATTAAGCCAGGGGCTCCAGCAATCTTCGGATTGTGGTGCTTCGTTTCCGACTTGCGCTCAGGTGCGATGTCGGGTGGAAGCCCAGAGCAAGTGTTGCTCTCGGCAGCAAGTGCGCAGATGGCTCAGTTCTACAACCTCACGGGTGGAACCTCGTCGGGAATTTCCGATGCGAAGTATCCAGACGCGCAGTCAGGTTCAGAAAAAGGCATTAACCACGCACTTGTTGGTAACGCCGGCATGAACCTCATTTACGAAGCTGCAGGTATGCACGGAAGCTTGTTGGGCTACTCATATGAGGGAATTATTCTCGACAACGACACCATTGGTTCGGTGCAACGCACCATTAAGGGAATCGAAGTTACCGACGAATCGTTGTCCATCGAAACTATGCGCGCACAGTGCATCGGGGGCCCTGGTCACTATTTGGGTGCGGAACAAACCTTGCGCATTATGCAGAGCGAATATCTGTATCCGGCAATTGGAGATCGTCTCAGTTCAAAAGAGTGGAAAGAAGTGGGCAAGCCTGAGATTTATCATGTTGCTCACAAGAAAGTTCGCGAAATTTTGGACAGCCATTACCCGAGCCACATTCCAGAGGCAATGGATGCAAACATTCGTTCCTACTTGGACATTCGCCTTCCACGCGAAAAAATGGTGAACCCAAACCTCATTATCGCTTAGCGATTTTTGCAAGCAAATCGAGGTACGGGCTAATTGCCGTTCCCAATATTCCCGATGCGCCAGATGGCGTATCGAGACAACCATCTCCACCTGTTGAAATAGCAACGAGTTTTTCAACTCCGTCAATAGTGGCGTACCAAGGGCCGCCAGAGTCTCCGGCGCACAGCGATTCTGTCGCGGTGTCGTGTGTAGACAGCGTGTTCACTTCCGATGCGTGGTGGTTCACTCCATACCTACTTGCGCCGGTGGTGTTGGCAACGAGGCGAAGTGAATGTGGGTTTCCGTCAAGTGCATGGGCGCTCTGCAACCCGTATCCAAAGTGAGTAATGGGTTTCTGTGTTGCTTTTAATTGGGCGATTTCGTCAATGTTTGCAATGGGAAATGACTGAGCAGAAATAGCTCGGTCAAGAATGATGAACGCAATGTCGTCTTGTTGTGCCGACATGTCACCGGCTGCGGGGTTCCACCTGTTGGTGTAACCAGCAGGCATGATTACTTGCACTACTCGTGCTCGGTTTGCAATCACATCGGTGTTAAGTGAAACGCCGGGCTTACTGACGGCTAGTTGTGCCGGTGCAAATTCCAGTGCATTGGCCTTGCCGTTTTCTGCAGCAACACAATGTGCTGCAGTTGCGACAACCTTTGGTTTGATGACCACTGCGGAGCATCGTGGCATGCGTGGGTTTTGGCGAACGATGAGCGCAACAACACGAGTGTCGCCAAGTGCGTTGTCGCCACCAGATACCGCGTGTGATGAAGTAGCGGGGAAGGTGAATACACCTGCGGCTGCAACAGCACACACTCGTGAAATGACTCGAAGTCGTGGAACCAAGGGATCGCCAAACTGATCGAACCCCGCTTACCTGCGACCGTAGTGTGTTGCCCCCTACGTGAGGGTGGATGCTGTGTTATCGCAGAGCGATAATTGCATTTGATGCAGAAGTCAGCGCGCTATTTCCGTAGGCGTTTCTTGCTTGCACCTTAAATGTGTATGAACCACCGGTAGTGAGTCCGGTTACTGATGCTGTTACCGAAGTTGCACCGTTCACGGTGACCGTCTTTGCGGCTGTTCCCGAACCATTCAAATATGCGGTGACAACATGACTCGTGATTGCACTTCCACCGTTAGACCCAAGTGTCCATCTGACGGTTGCAGTTCTTCCAGCGTTTGCCGTTGCAATACCTATGGTTGGTGTTGCCGGAGCGTTGGCAAGTGATGTGTTAATTGCCGTTGATGCTGTGCCATCTCCAACCAGGCTGACCGCGCGGATGGAAACAGAGTAGGTAGTTCCGTTGACAAGGCCGGTGATAGCGATTGACGAAGCAGTAGTTCCTGTTTGGCGTGTTGCCCAACTGGTGCCGCCATCTAGTGAGTACTTATAGGTGGTGATCGGCGAGGTTCCAGCTGCACCTGCAGTAAACCTCACGGAGAGCGAACCAGTGCTTGGAGTAATGGTGATGCCGGTCGGTGCACTTGGGGCAACAGGTGTTGGCGGTGGTGGGGCGACGATTGGCCCACCAAGAGGGTCAAGGTAGAGCAAATAGTTTGGCGAACCAGTTCCCGCTGCCAACACCACGTTTGGAGTTGCCGAATTTCGCAGCATGGTGGCGATTTCTGCAGGGGTCGAAGTTGGGTAACGACCAAATAACACTGCAGCCACGCCAGCAACATGTGGAGTAGCCATAGACGTTCCTGAGATGGTGTTTGTTGCGGTAGTGCTTCCCATCCAAGACGAAACAATGTTGGAACCTGGTGCGAATATGTCGAGGCACGTTCCAAAGTTGGAGTATCCAGAGCGCGAGTCTGTGGTTTCACCGATGTTGAACGCTCCAGTTGCTCCGACGGTGATGGCATTAGGTGCACGTGAAGGTGAACTGTTGCATGCGTTTGCGCTGCTGTTTCCTGCAGCAACGGCCATGACGACACCATCGTTGATTACGTTCTGAACTGCGGTATCAAGCGCTGTGCTCGTGCCACCGCCCAGGCTCATGTTGGCAACGGCGGGTTTACCAGTGACGTGATTCGTAACGATCCAGTCAAGACCTGCGATCACTCCTGTTGTGGAACCTGAACCCGTACAATCCAAAACCCGAACAGGAATCAGTGTTGCAGATTTCGCTATTCCGTACGTAGTTCCTGCAGTGGTTCCGGCAACGTGTGTGCCATGACCGTTGCAGTCATTAGTTCCATTTCCATCGGCTACTGCAGTGAACCCACTAGCCGTACGGCCCGTGAATTCGGAGTGAGATGCGTAAATGCCGGTGTCCACGATGTAGGCATCAACTCCTGCGCCTTTGGCAGTTGCAGTGAATGTTGAATTTAAGGGAAGTGAACGTTGATCGATGCGATCAAGCCCCCACGATGGTGTAGGGCTTTGAGTGTCCAGCGCGTACATCGGTTGATCAAGTTCAACAGACAACACATTCGGGTCATTGCGAAGGCGAGATGCATCAGAGTGCTTCACGCGAACACTGAGTGCGTTAATGGCGTGCGAGAAACGTTGTTCGGTTCGACCACCCGAACGTGAGATGACAGCTTCTTCGCCAGCGAGGTCGTCTGACGACCGCATCACCACGATGTAGGAACCTTCCGACTCGTCTTGGTCTGCACGAGCCATGTTCGATACAGGCAGCGAGAGGAACAGAGTTGCAGTAGCGGCGGTTACAAGAAGGCGTTTCACATCGCTCACGCTAATGAGCACTGTGTTTATTCATCAAAAATATCTACAAGGGATGACCCTCAATTATTTTGACAAACCTCTGAAAATAAGCGTTGCACGCACTCGTGGGTTCTCAACTTTTGATGTACCAACTAGTCCATACTTTGAATAGATCGAGCTCAACACTCGTTCAACGGTTTTCTCTGATGCAAATATTTCACCTGCGATGACGGCGTTCGATTTACCTTCAGCTACGCGCTCCATCACCGTTCGTTCTTGATCGGTGAGCGACAAGTTTTGTCCTGCACGCGTGAACATGGTTTTCAAGTTTGGGTCAACCATGACCAAGCCGCTTTGTACTGCAGAAATTGCCTGACGAAGATTTGCTAAGCCGTTTGAGTTCTTCAACAAAAACGCCCAGCCGCCGTTCAGTCGTGAAGACAAACGGTCGAAGAGGTCAGAAGTTGGACGTCCCGAAATAACCACTAAACCTTGGCCAGAATCGTTGGTTTCGAGTGCCTTAAAGGCTGCATCAAGTCCATCGCCGTCGGGCAACACGATGTCGGCGATGATCACATTTGCGTTACTTACCGACGTGTTCATTCCGGCGTTGAATGCCTGAATAGAACGGAAGCTGTCGAGCAACTCGATATCTGGTTGAGCACTTAACCATTCTGAAAGCAAACCACGAAGAAGGTCTTCGTCTTCAAGGAGAACCGTTTTAATCACATCAGTTGTTGTTGGCATGACTCTTGTCCTTTGTAAGTGCGGCAATTGCTGCGTCAATTTCGAATGGCTTTTTCAATACTTTGTCATTAGTGGTTGCGGCGATTGTTGGTAGCAAAGAAGAGTAACCAGTCATGTACACAATATTGATGTTGGGAAACATTTCACGTAATGCAAGAGATACATCGGTTCCATCTTCGTTATTTAGGCGAAGGTCTACTAGCGCAGCAGTAGGACGAAAAAATGCCGCCTTGGCAAGTGCTTCTTTCTGAGTGTGTGCCATGTGGGTCCAGTGACCCCTCATTTCAAGAATGCTGCATAAACCTGCTGCCAAGTCTGGTTCGTCATCGACTACCAGAATGCGCAGTAAACGTGATGGACGCTCTATCTCCTTCGACGGATCTGGGAGGAGCCGAGAAGCCACATCTTCGTTATTGATTGCGAGGAGTGATTCACTGATCGAAGCCAGTCGACCCATATCGAGGCCAATATTACGTAGGCGATGAATTGAATTAGAGAGCACTTCTTTGATATTCAGACCATGGACTTCAGACAATGAATCAATTTCGTTCTCTAATAGTGCCAGGGCATTATTGATGTTGTGGGCAACATCTGCCGCCAATTCTCGCTCAACGATTTGTGCCTTTGCTGCAATGAATGCGTCATAGTGATACTCATCGATGTTCACGTCGTAATTGGTGAAGATCAGGGCAGCCCGATGCCTTGTTTCCCCATCTGCATCAACAATGTCGCGTGCTCGGTACCACCCAGAAAAAAGATCCCCGTTGTCCTGCCGTTTGAATGTTGCAAATGCTTCATCGGGCAAATGAATGTCTGGACCGCCATGTGGAGAAGACCGGATGGATTCCGCAAGAATGAGATTGGTATCAAGTGGTCCAATGATGTCCCACAAAGTCGTTGTTCCGATGAAGTCAATGCCTGCACCAAATGCGTCAAGGGCATGTTTGTTGGCATACACAATCACTTGATCGGTAACGCGCCAAACAGCAAAACCAACGGGAAACTGATCCACACTGTTTTGAAGAAGGTTCACTCTGTTGAGAATAATGACCACTTGGATCAATTAGTGCTGTCCCTTAGATCAAAATTTGGCAATGACACACTAAATAGGGGTAACCCTCGTAGCGGTGTTTATAGTCGCCGAAGTTGTCTAAATTCCCTTAGGGTGCTTAGTGGAAAAAACTCACCGATGAACAACTCTCAGCCACTCACCGTACGGATCATTGAAAATGACCCCGATTTTCGTGAATTGCTGAATGGCATCTTTGAACGATCTGAGATGTTTGATTTGGTCGGCTCATACGACTCAATTGAAGCATTTGGGGCCGAAATGTTGAAACACAAACCTTTCAATTCCTGGTTTCCGCAGTTGATGGTGGTCGACGTGATGTCCAGCTCAGACCCACGTGTGGAAGGTGCTTCCTTCATGAGCGCACTTCGTACTGAGGGGTTGCAATTTGCAACGCTGCTCATATCTTCCATGGAGTTTGGCGCATTGTTGCGTGTGTTGCGTAAATCTCAAGCAAATGGTTGGGCGGCATTACAGAAAACCTCACGACTCACCGAGCAAGACATAATTGAATCGGCAAAAGCAGTGTGCAACGAATTGGTTCCTTCGTGAATTCGCTAATCGATGTCCCTCGAATATTGCGACGTGAACGAACCAGTTGGGTTCGCCTTGTAGTTATTGCCATCTTTATCACTTTTGAGGTGTATTCGATTTATATTCTGCACCGCGAAATCGATGAGCAAGCCCGAACTCTTGTTTATTTACACATCGCTGTTGCACTGATGGTGCTATCGGGAGGAATTGCAGATGCCATCATTACTGCTAAACGACTCTTGAAAATAGAAGAAGCTAATAAACAAATTACTGACATTTCCTCAAAGTATGTAAGTACGCGAGAGTTACTCTTTCGTATTGATAACGAGACTCGAGAAGAAGTTGGTGCTTGGCTACACGGAACCTTGCAGCCGCAACTTGTACGACTGGCTAAAGACATTCGGACAAATAAAGTTACAGATAGCGATTTAGTTGCTCAGAGAGTGGATGAGATTGCCGAAAAGTATGTAAGAGACTATTCTCACAACTTGTATCCACCGGCACTCATCGTGTCGCTAGAAGTGGCGCTTGAAACGTTGCTTGAAGATCGTGCAGAACTGATTCTTGATGAAAGACTCACAAACGCTTCCAGTCTTGGGTTTCCTTTATGGTCGCCTGAATCCGAATTGACTTCGTATACCGGCGAACTGAGGCTGGTTCTTGGTGTAGAACGTGCGTATGCGGCTTATCGAATTGTGGAAGAGGCAGTTTCCAATGCGGAAAAAAAGCCGAGTACTACTCGAATCGTTGTGGGTGTTCATGTAGTTGATGGCAATCTTCAAATTTCAGTCCGCGACAATGGTGCGCCATATGTAAAAAATGCACAGCCCGGATTAGGGCTTTCCGTTATCGACGCATTTGTGCAAAGGTTTGAGGGAACATTGTCAATTGACAATGTTGTTGATGGCGTGGAGTTGGTCACGAATCTTTCTTATGTGCCTGAAACAGCTGCCTCAAAGCTGCACCAAAGGTTTCAGGGGGGGCTTAGATGAGTGACGATGTCCGCCGCCCCCGTCATGAGAGCACACTGCGTGCAGAAATTTCTGATGTATTAAACGTTTTTTCGAAGGCAGCCACTGCAGAAGACATTGCCTTTGCCATTGCTCGATCGGTGTGCAACCTTACGAGTGCACGAAGTGTTGTGTATGTTGCCGCAATTAATGGAGTTGATGTCAACAGTCCAATAGCTGTTGGCACCTATGGGTCGAGTGCCATGTTCGTGGACTACGAGTACTGGAAAGCAACCACTGAAAAAGGTATCAGTTTTGGCACTTTTAAAGCAATCGCTGAATCGCTTGGCTGGAATGATTTCGAAACAGAGTTTGTGTTTGAATCTGAGGAAAGAATTAGTGAAGGTTCAAAACTCTATTGTAGAAAAATTTCCGATGGGTATGGAATATTTTTGGGTTACCTCTGCATTGAAAGCTCGTTCAATCCGTTTGACTATTCGGGTTTCGACGGCGCTTTACTCGTCATGTCTATTGGCGCACTTCGGTATTTCCAAGCGCAGGGAAAATATGGTTCGCATGCAGTAATTTTGAAAAAGATTATTCATGACTTCAATGGAGCGCTCTCAGTAGTTGGACTTCAGGCCGAATTGTTGAGCCTGAAATTGAATATCGAAAATCATTTTGTTGAAGCACAGGAAAGAATTAAATCTGCTTTGAAAAAAGCTGATTTAAGCGTTCAAAGTTTGAATGAGTTTTCGCATCTTTTCTATCCGGAAGGCGCAGATGAATCGGCCGATTTCTCGGTGTCGATGCCAGGAATTGCATTGAGTGCAGCTTTTTCATCGCTCACTCTCAACACTGAGCAGATTGCAAAAGTTCATGTAAGTAAAACTGTCCCCGATTACGAACGTGTTCATGTCAAAGGGGTGGTCTTATATTGGATTTATCGCGCACTACTGAATGCATGGGCGCATCCGTTTTTAGGAGATGAATCAAAAGAACTTGAAGTTTTTGTTGACTTGAAAAAAATCGAAGGGGAGGGTGGATTTGTGGATTTGTCCATCAGCAGAGGCAGTGTCGAACGTCGTGATGTTTGGTTAGATTTGAACGAAGCTCCGTCCTATGGAGCGATTTTGAATCAAGTCAAGCTGGTTCCACCAGTCATCATTCTGGAAAAGATGATTAATCTCTTTGGCGGTTTTCTCATAATTGAAAAAACCGGTTCGGCAAGAACAATGTCAATCAGGTTTCCTATCTACGAAGAGCAGTACTAGTTACCCTGCAAAGTAGCTAGTGGGTTGTGGCTGACGAGCCGACATGGCAATGACATCGAGCGAACCAGCGCCAATCCCCGTCCAATTCATCACGGTGTTTCCACTCGCATCGACCGCGGTGTAATTCCACGAGTTTGAAGCAGTGTTTATCAACACGTGTTGGGTGACAAGCGGGGTATTGCTGTCGTACACATCCACGGTCACCACGTTTCCATTTTGTATCTGCTTAATAGGCAGCAAAGTGTGACCGAGCCCCCGGTAATACAAACCGAGTGTGTTTGATGATCCGTTTGAAATGCCGTTGGCAATAAGTGGAAGTAACTCGGTAGGCATGAGTTGCTTCGTGCTTTCACTAGCAGCAGTAACGGAAGGAAGAATTTGGCTTGCCCACCAATACAAGATGCTGGAGTCCACTTCCTGTTTGCTCAAACCACTGGCAGGCTTGCCAGAAGCAAACATGGTGCTAGCAAGCACCACCATTCCTTCGCAACGACCGAAGGCAATGGTGTCGGCGAACTGTTGGCTAAAAGCTTTTGCTTTTGGATAAGGGGTGCAAGAATGATCGACACTCACTGTCTGGCATATCGATTGTTCACCAAACAACTGAATGAGTAATGAAATACTGGTTTCTTCCGAAAGTGAACCGCTCTGCCAATTGGCGAATGAGAAACCATTAATGGTCGGGTTGAAACCAGAGGCTGAAGCTATCCGTTGTGAGCGTTTTGATTTTTTTACTGGTTGTGATTTCGCAGATGGTTGCGGCTGCGCGCGAAGTGGTGAAGAACCAATTGCGAGAGCAGGTGAGGAGATGCCAAGTGCAAGTGTTGTTGCAAGTATCGCAATTCGTTTCTTCATAGGGCCTCCCTTCATGATGAATATGTTATCCCTTACACAACAAGAGATAACACACAACACACGTTGTTAACCATCAGACGAGTGAAGTGCTGCTTATAGATCGGCGCATTCATCGAACTCTTGAGAAAGTTAAGGGTTATCCCTTTTCCAAGAGAGATACAAGAGAGATTTGGGTTTGTCCAAGTGATATTTCGTCAAGTAAACCCTGTGTGTGAATGACGACATGAATGAACTCTTTGACGTTGAAGTTGAAGAAAAGGAACGTCGCAAGGCTGCATTTGCGTGGTTTCACAAGAAGAAAATTTCAGGTGCAAAAGCGCTTGCAATTGGCGCCGCGTCGATCGTCGCTCTGTCTACACCAGTCGTTTTGTTTGCAAGCCGGAACAACTCACCAACTGCCAGCGTTGACACCACGGTGGCAAGTGGTGACTATGTATCGACGACAATCCTGGACGGGGAATCGAGCACAAGCATTATTTCCGGCACCGCAAAGAAGGCAAAAGGTGGCAAGTTGCCTGTGCTGGTGCTTCCAGTTCGCGGTTCTGCACCAACGGGAACAACGACGACCACGATTGCAGGGGGTGAGTCATCAACGTCAACATCAGTTGTTGCGCCTCCAGCACCACCAATTGTGCTTTCACCTTCGACGACTGGTGCGGTTCCAACTACAAATTCAACATCGACGACCACCTCAACCACAACGACAACGATTGCCCCTGGTTCAATTTCACGAACGATTTCATTTGCATCAACTTCTGCAGTTAAGACTTATGGCGATACACCGTTTACGGTTTCAGCAACTGCATCTATTGGCAGTGGCGACATCACCTATGCATCGTCAAATTCGAATGTCTGCACAATTGGCGCAACGAGTGGTCAGGTTTCAATTGTGGGAGCAGGTAGTTGCAATATTTCAGCTGCAATTACAGCGAGCGGAACGTTTGCATCAGCAAACACATCGGTTCCAGTTTCTGTAACAGTGAATAAGGCTGCGCTCGTCATTACTGCGTCTTCTGCTTCCATCGCATACTCACCGCGGCTCTACGTAGTAACTGCGTCTTATAAAGGATTCGTTAATGGCGATGACTCGGGTGTCCTTACCACGCTTCCAACATGTGTGGTTTTGATTCCTGGTGGCGTCGACATTTCTTCTGTTGGTCGGCACACATATGCAACATCGTGCAGCGGTGCTGTAGCGCCTAATTACGACATTTCATATGTGGGTGGCTTGTTGTCAGTATCAAACTGGTCGTAGGGGTAAAACAGTGCGAAGGCGTTACCTACTTGTCGCGGGTGGCGTTGCGTTTCTAGGCGGATGCATCGGTTTGTCGGTGTACAACCACAATCACACCACCAGCATTGATCAATCAATAGTCGTTGATGCTGCAAAAGGAAAGGCTGCAATCCCAAAGTCCACCATTGCGGGGCGTAACGGGCTTTCTTCGGCACAATCGGTCAGATTTTTCGGAACGGTCTCGCAGGAATTAGGCGCGTCGTCGAAAGAGTTACTGGGTTCAGATCAGAAGTTCAGGTCTGCAAATGACGGATTCGCTTTTGCGAACTATGCGGGAGAACCAACGAACGACCGAATTGACGCATCCACCATGGCCGCACTGTTTGGATCTAGCGCGGTGTGCGTCGACCCAAATTCGGGAACATGTGTGATCCTTCCGGGGGCACAGGCTGTTGCAGATCAGCTGAATGCGGCAATGGCAACTGGTCGATGCGAAGGTCTTTCGGTCTTATCTCAGCGGTTCTATGACAGCCTGGATGCACGACCAAACGGTGCGGCAGCAACCATTCAGTTATCGCAGCCATCAGTTGCTAAACAAATTGGCTATTGGTGGGCGACACAAGTTGCACCAACGGTTGCCGAGAACACACAGAAATATCGCAAACTCACTCCATCAGAACTTTCAGCACAGTTGGTAACTGGGTTAAAGAACAAAGTTGGATACACCATGGGTATGTACTCGGCTGCCGGAGGGCACTCGGTAACTCCAATTGCTGTCACGAAGGATGGCAACTTCCGAAACATCTACGTATACGACAACAACTATCCGAATGAAATTCGCAAAGTAGTGATTAACACCGCCAATGAGTCATGGACATACAGGGGTGCTGGTGTAACTCCATCTGCTGCGGACCCAGCTTGGTCGGGCACTGGCGCGGGAACTTTGGACCTGACGGAAATGTCGGTGCGCAAGGGGCCGTTTAACGCTTCGCTAGGCGGAACTCGCGGAATAAAAGGGTCAACCTATTCAGTCATTGCTACGCAAAAGGGCAATAGCAATGTTTCATCTGGTGTGAAAATAACCAGTCAATTTGGTTCGGTAGATACGCGTGATCCGAAATCGGTTGCACAGTCAAAATTTGCAGTACATAACTTTGTGGGCGGAGCAGGCCAGGGAGCTGTTGCTTATGTTCCAATGACGTATGCAGATTCGCGACCATTGCATTTCACGGCTGTAGGGGACAGAACAAAAGGACCATTTACTGTTTCGGTGAATAGGACAGGCGTTGCAGGAATTGTGTACACGTCGACTGCGTATTTCGATATTTCCGTGCAAAGTAGCGGCTCTTCAACAACCATGACGGGTCAAATGTTGTCGGCAGATGGCACAGCGCAAGTACTGATTACTAATGGACCACAATCAGCAACTATCTCGCTGAGTGCTGGACAGCAAATTCGAATTACTACAACGTTTTCAGACGATGATGCGTCGACGCATGGTGTTCGACGAATTGAAAACCCATTGCCGGTCTTTTCAGTGTTGAATGCGCAAGGTGCAGTGATGTTGAACGGAAATGTTGCGGCGAAACTACACAAGGGTGAAGCGGTGAACACGCTGTATTCGCAGACAGTCGCGGGTTCGTGGACTACATCGGTTTCGAATATTGCTGGGGTGAAATTGGATTCGAATTTTGTGAACGATCTCGTTCCAACGAACACCCAAGCAAAAGGCCCAACTGGCGATCTGCTGAATCCGATTGATTCAACGATTCAACTGCCAACGCGTGCTGTTGCACCGACAATCGAGTCGACCACAAGCCTGCCAACTTCAACGACAACCACAACTACGACGACAACTGTCCCCGAATCGACAAGTACGACAACCACTACGACCACCACCACAACCACGACAACGACAACATCCACAACATCCACAACAACGTCGACGACCACAACTGAACCACCAACAACCCTTCCGCCGACAACTGTTGCACCAACAACAACGGCAACAACCGAACCGCCAACGACTACTACAACAACGATTTCGCGAACAAGAACCATTGCGTTTGAGGTGAGTACACCAATTTCGAAAATGTATGGGGCGCCAGATTTCCTTGTTGCTGTAGCAAAGCCATCTACGGGTGGTGGAATAGTTCGCTACTACTCAAGCAATGAAAAGGTGTGCAGTATTGCGCAGCTCACCGGAACAGTGCATGTGGTTGGTGTAGGCACTTGTTCTCTCTTGGCAGAGGTTGATAAAACCGACAGTCACGATTCGGCAATTACCAGTGTGAAAATTGAACTCACTGTTACGAGGGCACCTCTGGTCATCACTGCGTCATCTTCAATAATTTCAACAGATCCCGGTCTGTATATGGTCACACCATTATTTAGCGAATTTCAATACGGGGAAACCGAAAAGGTGATGACGACATTGCCGAAATGCACGAGTGACTACTTCTTACGCGTGG
>Ga0209297_1000618_pt1 | contig 22157 bp, 22 predicted proteins | sample S_130805_MF_Meta_FD_187322 | JGI IMG/M metagenome (GOLD analysis project Ga0209297, IMG submission 187322) | Freshwater microbial communities from Lake Simoncouche, Canada to study carbon cycling - S_130805_MF_MetaG (SPAdes) (version 2) | ecosystem: Environmental > Aquatic > Freshwater > Lake ...
AAAAAATTAACATACTCAGGAAAAGTAAAAGGCAAAAAATATACTCAAGCAGGTACATTTTACAAAAGCAAGGAAGTTTTTGCCTATACTTGTAGCATTACATGAATGAAAACATATCAGAAAACAGTGTTGCTGCATTAAGATTTTGTTTGGAACAAATTATTAATGATCAGAAGGGTTGTATTGAAAGGCAGGAATTTATAATTTTAGATTTAAAAAAAAAGGTAGATATTTTAACAGAAGAACTACAAGTAAATCAATTACAAATTTCTAAATTATTAAAAAAATGACTGGACATACAGCAGAAACACACAAAAATATTAGAAAAAATCAATCTTTAAACCTAGATGATTATCATCATCCAGTTGAGAAAATTGAGCAATTAAAAAGATTTAATTTTAATGATTTAAAAATACTTGAGGTTTTTGCTGGCAAAGGAAATCTATCTAAATATTACAATACAATATCAAAGGATGTTTTGTCTTTAAACAAAGAAACTACTGGTGATAGTTTTGATTATATTTTTAAATTAAGATTTGAAAAAAAAAAATTTGATTTAATTGATATTGATAGTTATGGATATCCAGATAAATTTTTTCCAACTGTTTTTGAATGTTTAACTGATAAAGCATATTTAATTTTTACCTTCCCTGTAGTTGGTGTTAATTGTTTAAATGGTATAACAGAACAGCATTACATTAATTTTTGGAGATCAAACAGACCCACAATAGGAGATATTGTTGGTTGTATAACAGATTTTTCACTTAGAAATTGGCAACTAGCTAAATTAGTTGATGTAACGAAGATTAAAAGAATTTGGAGATTTATATTTTTAATTGAAAAACAAAAAGCAACGACACTTTGTAATGTAAGGAATAAATAATGGCACGAGATAACTACTACAATGAAGGCGATAAGTATTCACAGTGGCATCGTTATGCTTCCGATAATTTGGGGATGATAGATTTAGATCAGGTTGAAATATGTAGAAAGTGCTACGAACCTTTATTTCTTGCCGAGACTTGTTACGATAAAAACCAAGCATACAAAACATCTACCACAACGCGCAGGTTAGCTGAAAGAGCTAAGTTGGATGCTTATCTGGTATTTTATCAATACGATGAAATTAAGGGTGCTGTGATCGGTTTTAGGGTACAGAAAATAGCACCATTCAAATCGCAGATGTTCCAATTAACGATTGAAGATTGGATCAAGACAATGACTGAGTATCATGTTAACCACAAGAAGTTCTGTATTAAGGAAACAGGTTAAATCATAAATGAGCTTGTATCATAAGTTAGATCCTGTGATTATGAGACATGATAAGTTATCCCCACAATCTAAACTGGTTTATTATGCGCTAGTTACCTTTTGGAATGAGAAGACGAAAAAATGCTTCCCCAAGATGAAAACTATCAGTTCGCTAACAGGTTTATCATATTCAACTGTAAGACGTTCCATTGCGGAGCTTGCTAGACTAAAGGTTTTAATAGTGCATCGTCTAAGATCCACGCAATCTTATACATTACCACTTCAAAACAAGATGTGCCTCACAGAACACTCAGATGTGCCTCACAGGCATAATAATAAACTAGATATATATAACTATAATAGTAGATATAAAAATTTTAGTAAAAACCCAACTCAGTTTAATCCCAGATCCCCCATCCCTATGGATGATAAATACTTAGTTAAATTTAAACCTATTGGTATTGAGGGGGAATTTGTGTGCGTTGAGGAAAGAGCTTCAGGCAAGAGGTTTAAAATACACAGGTTCAAAAAACAAGAACCAATACCGGATTAGTGTTTATAACTTATGTGTTGCAATAGGTTGTATGTTCGCTTAGATAATCCACAAGATATGGTTGGGAAACCTTTACATAAGATTCAGTGCGATAGTATGACGAGGGGTAGTAAATACACTGTGAGATGTAAGGCAAAAGGTTACCTGATGAAGTCTGGTTTTTATAGATGTAAAAATCATGGTGGGATGAGTGATTGGAATGCTAAGACGATTGAAGGTAAACTCAGAGCATTACGTAACTTAAAGTTTTTAAAACATTTAACTGAAGATGAACTCAGAGCAAAATACATTAAGCAGCGATCTCCAGGAGAAGACAGCTCAACAATTAATAACACTTGATAAAATCTCTACTGAGTTAGAGAAGGGGATTCCACTCACTAAAATTTGTAAAGATAAAACGATGCCAAGTTTATCTACAGTTTACAAATGGATGCGTGAAGACGATAAGATTTATTTAACAGTAATGAAAGCAAGAAGGATTGGTGCATTCACTTTGCTTGATGAGATTAACGAAGAGTTAGCAAACCCTAAGAGTAATCAGGAGATGATGTATTGGCGAGAGAAGTTAACGCATGTGCGTTGGATGGTTAGTAAATTGATATCAGATATCTTTGGTGAGAAGTCTAAGCAAGAGATTAAACAGGATAACACAATCACAATACGTTGGGGTGGAGAGGTTAAGAAAACAATACAGGTTGATGCTGATAATGTGGAATAGTTGGTTAATGTATACGTTGACACACAGTCTTGCGCGCGCGTTATGGAGTTCATTTCCGATAACATTTAATTATCGGAACTGTATTATAGGTTGTATTGCCTGGATTTTGGCGAACAAACCAAGAACATTTGGGGGGGTATACCCAAGCAGGCAGGCGCGAAAATTATTTATATCTATATTGGGAATTTCACACACACAGCCACACACTCACCATGCCTAAAAACGAAGACGCATTAATTACAGCTTTGTTATTTATAAATGAAGATAGCAATTCTTTAGTCATTCATTTTAATGGTTTTGAAGATAGCGATCACATGGATAAGTTTGCAAACAAGATCTTAAAAAAGATTGGAATTGATTATCATAAAATAGATGATATTTCTGACATGCCAAAGATACACTAATGATAGTTGATATACCTTACGATCCAAGACCACAGCAAAAAGAACTGCACGAAAAGCTAAAAGAGTTTCGTTTTTCTGTACTTGCTTGTCATAGAAGGTTTGGCAAATCAGTAATGTTAATTAATCATTTACTTATTGAGGCATTGCTAAACCCAAAAAAGAATCCGAGATATGCCTACATCGCTCCAACCTATCGCCAGGCGAAAAACATTGCTTGGGATTATTTAAAACAATATGCAGGAGTAATACCTGGAGTTAGATTTCACGAAACAGAATTGAGATGTGATCTACCCAATGGCGCTAGAATAACCCTGCTATCTTCTGAAACACCTGATAGCATTAGGGGTATATTTTTAGATGGAGCTTGTTGCGATGAGATGGCACAAATAGATCCAACACTTTGGAATGAAGTTCTTAGACCCTGCTTATCCGACAGAAAAGGATGGTGCGTTTTTATTGGAACACCAGCCGGAATGTCAAATCAGTTTTATGAATTATATCAGTATGCATTAACCCATGATGATTGGTTTGCTTATACAGCTCCAGCATCCAAAACAAACATAGTTGATGAAGCAGAATTAAAAGCTGCAAGAGAGCAGATGGGTGAAGAAAAATATCAACAAGAATTTGAATGCTCCTGGATAGCAAATATATCAGGATCTATTTTTGGATCTATTATAAAAGATTTAGAAGATAAAAAACAATTAACTAGAGTTCCTTATAATCCGGCATACCCAGTTAATACATCTTGGGATATTGGAGTTGGAGATTCTACAGCTATAATATTTTACCAACAAGTTGGCGCTGCAATTCATATAATAGATTACTACGAAAACAACAAAGAAGGTTTACCACACTACTGCGATATTGTTAGCAAGAAAGATTACTTTTATAAAACGCATTATGCACCGCATGATATAGAAGTTACTGAATTTTCCTCTGGCAAGACTAGAAGAGATGTTGCTTATCAGCTAGGTATAAATTTTAAAATTTTGCCGAAGCTGCCACTAGAAGATGGAATACACTCAGCTAAAATGATCTTACCTAGATGCTGGATTGACATGGATAATTGTAAACATCTAGTTGATGCATTGAGACACTATCATAGAAAATATAACGAAAAGATGAAAATATTTCATAGCAAGCCAGTACATGCCTGGTCTTCTCATGCTGCAGATGCATTTAGATATTTAGCATTATCAGTAAATGACGTGCTAACTAAAAGTACATCTATGCCTAGAGCTACAGATTCTGAGTATAAGATCTTTTCTAAATAAGGTATTTACCAATGGCAAATAATATAATATGGATTTAACATGTTACAAAACTTAACAAAATTTTTAGGAGAATAGTTATGGGATTTTTAATGCCAAAAATGCCATCGCCTCCACCACCACCTCCGCCACCTGCTGAACCTCCTGCTTATAATGATACAGCGCGAGCAGAAGAAGTTGCGGCACAACAAGCTGAGATTAGACGTAAACGTAAAGGAAGAGCATCTACAATTTTAACTGGCGCTCAAGGATTAACAGAAGAAGAAAAGTTACAAAAAAAAACTTTATTAGGAGAATAATATGGGAGGCGGTTCAGGAGGAGTTTTTGGAAAAATTTTACCAACATTAATTGGATCAGGAGCTGTTAAACAAGCAGCACCACAAGTTGAAGCTCCAAAACCACAACCTATGACTTCTCCAACAACTGCAGAAGTTAATCAAGGAGAAGCAACAAGATTATTAAAAGCAAAAAGAAGAGGTAGATCTATGACTATACTTACATCACCTTCTGGTGTAAGCGATCAGACTACTCTTTCTACTAAAACTTTATTAGGCGCATAACATGGCAATTAACCCAAAAGCAAAATTGGTATTGGATAGATACCAAAGTTTAAATACTCAACGTCAAACTTGGGAAGAACATTGGCAAGAAGTTGCGGATTATATGATGCCGCGAAAAGCAGACATTACAAAAAAAAGATCTAAGGGAGACAAAAGACACGAACTAATTTTTGATGGTACAGCAATTCATTCTTTAGAATTATTGTCAGCATCATTACATGGAATGTTAACTAATATTTCATCACCATTTTTTTATTTAAAATATAGAAACAATCAACTTGATAAAGACGATGAAGCAAAAGAATGGTTAGAATCTTGTACAGATGTTATGTACAAAGTTTTTTCTTCGTCTAATTTTCAACAAGAAATATTTGAACTATACCATGATTTAATTTCTTTTGGTACAGCAGCAATGTTGATTGAAGAAGATATTAATGACGATTTAAGATTTAGAACTATTTATATTGCAGAAATTTATATTACCGAAGATGAACGAGGCATGGTAGATAGTATGCTTAGAAAATTTTATCTTCCTGCTAGAACTTTAATTTTAAAATTTGGTGAAGCAAACTTACCAAAAAATTTAAAAGACAAAGCAAAGTCATCACCACATGATGAAGTTCCAATATTACATTTAGTAATGCCAAATGAAGAGTTTGGAATTGCAAAGGGTAATAAAGGTAAACCTTATTATTCAATTTATGTAGATCCAGATAGTGGAGCAATTTTAAAAGAAGGTGGTTACGAAGAGTTTCCTTATGTAGTGCCTAGATACTTAAAAGCATCTAACGAAATTTATGGAAGATCACCTGCAATGAATGCTTTAGCAGATGTTAAGATGTTAAATACAATGTCTAAAACAACTATTAGAGCTGCACAAAAACAAATAGATCCTCCGCTGCTTGTACCTGATGATGGTTTTCTTTTACCAATAAGAACTATACCTGGAGGATTAAATTACTATAGAGCAGGAACTAGAGATAAAATTGAACCAATGAATATTGGAGCTAATAATCCATTAGGTTTAAATATGGAAGAACAAAGACGTAAAGCAATTAGAGAGAATTTTTTTGTAGATCAGTTAATGACAAGCACTGGTCCACAAATGACAGCAACTGAAGTATTACAAAGAACAGAAGAAAAAATGAGATTGTTGGGTCCAGTTCTTGGGAGACTACAATCAGAATTATTACAACCATTAATTACTAGAGCTTTTAATATTCTATTGAGAAATAAAAAATTTCCACAACCACCAGAATTTTTGGGAGATCAAGATATTGAAATAGAATATGTATCACCTTTAGCTAAAGCTCAAAAGACTTCAGAGTTATCCTCAATTATGAGAGGTGTTGAAATATTTGGTTCTTTACAAAATATGGCACCTGTGTTTGATCACATAGATATAGATGGTTTAGTAAAATACATACAAGATATTTTAGGAATACCAGCTAAGGTTATGAAATCAGATATTCAAGTACAACAAATTCGCTTGCAAAGAGAACAAATGCAACAACAGCAAATGGAAATGCAACAACAAATGCAAGTTGCTGAAGCTGCTGGAAAAGCTGCTCCTGCACTAAAAGCGATAAATGAACAGTAAAGATATAAAAAATTTAAATACAAGTTATAAGATTTGTTTTGGATCTGAGAATGGAGAAAAAGTTCTTGAGGATCTAGAGCGAAGATGTAATGCTAACGTAACTACTTTTGTTAAAGGAGATAGTTATGAGAGCGCATATTTAGAGGGACAAAGATCTGTCTATCTATTTATTAAATCAATGATCAACAAAAAACATGGAGGAAATAATGAGTGATCAACAGGCAGTGGTAGAACAAGTAGTTCAACCATCTGGAAGTCCAACGACTTCTCCAGTAAATAATAATGTTACAAGCGCAGTTGAACAAGCTGCAGCAGATTGGAAAACAAGTCTTACAGAAGATATTAGAGCAGATAAATCTTTAGCACCTATTAAAGATATTAATAGTTTAGCTAAAAGTTATATTCATGCACAAAAATTAGTTGGTGTAGAAAAAATACCACTACCTAATAAACATGCAACTGAAGAAGATTGGAATGTAGTTTATGATAAACTAGGAAGACCCAAATCTCCGGAAGAATATAAATATAATATATCTGAAGATACAAACATTGATGAAGGCGCTTTAAAAGTATTTTCTGCGCAAGCTCATAAATTAGGTTTATTACCACAGCAAGCAGATGGTGTTGTTAAATTCTATAATGACATGATGTCTGAAAATTTAAAAAGTTTAGATGCTGCTGCTGAAACAGCTCGTGTTGAAAGTGAACAACAACTTCGTAAAGAATTTGGTAGAGCTTTTGAACAAAAAATAACTAAAGCATCACAATTAGCTAGAGAATATGTTGGAGAAGATGTTCTTAACATGAATTTAGAAAGTGGTGTTAAATTAGGTGATCATCCACAAGTTGTTAAAGCATTTGCTAAATTAGCTGAAATGGTAGGAGAAGATAGCTTTGTAGCGCAATCTGGTACAAACTATTTAACTCCTAATGAAGTAGAGAATGAAATAGCTAAATTACAAGCTCCAGGATCTGCTTATTGGAATAAATCACATCCAAACCATGATAAAGCTGTTCAAGAAGTTTTCGCTTTACGTCAGCAGTTAACTGATGTATAGAGCAAATCACTAGGATAATCTTTTAGACCCTATTGGCATTTGGAAAAGACAAACATCTATGAAGATGTAAAACTCTAGAATAGATCCACGTTGTGGAAAATCCATTCGTTTATTTAAATTAAACTTAACCAATGGAGATGACAATATGTCAAATCAAATAACTACTGCTTTTGTACAGCAATATAGTTCAAACGTACAAATGCTATCTCAACAAATGGGATCAGCATTAAGAGAAGCTGTGGATGTAGAAACTGTTGTTGGTAAGAGTGCATTCTTTGATCAAGTAGGAAAAACTACTGCTGTTCTAAGAACGTCTCGACACTCAGACACACCACAAATAGACACACCACACAGTCGTAGACGCGTAACACTTGGCGACTATGAGTGGGCTGATCTAATAGACAATGCAGATAAAGTTAGAATGCTAATTGATCCAACTTCTTCTTATGCAAAAGCTGCGGCTGCTGCAATGGGAAGAGCTATGGATGATGTTATCATTTCAGCTTTAAGCGGAAATGCATACACAGGAGAAACAGGCGGTACTTCTGTTGCGCTTCCTGCAACACAAAAGACATCAACGTCAAGCCAAACAGATGGTTTAACGATTGCTAAACTTTTGTCTGCAAAAACAATCCTAGATAAAAATGATGTTGATCCGAGCATACAAAGATATATCGTGTGTGGTCCAACTCAAATAAGTGATTTATTAGGAACAACACAAGTTACATCTGCTGACTTCAATACAGTTAAAGCACTAGCACAGGGTCAAGTTGATTCTTTCTTAGGTTTTAAATTTATTGTGTCTAACAGACTGCAATTTGACGCAACAAATACTGATGACAGACTTGTATACGCGTTTACTCAAGATGCTATTAAATTAGCTATTGGTAAAGACGTTATGGCAAGAATAGATGAGAGAGCTGATAAATCGTACAGCACTCAAGTTTACTACTGCATGAGTATTGGTGCAACTCGTATGGAAGAAGAAAAAGTTGTTCAGATTCCTTGCGACGAATAATAACTAACTAGGAGAAAATATAATGGCTACATTATACTCAACACAAAAAACTAAATGGTCGCAAAACGTACCTTCTGAAAAGATAGATACGAATGAGCAATCAGGTAGATTAAGAATAGCATTTGCTGACGTTACGTTAGCTTCTGCTACAAGTGGTGATGTTGTAGAAATGGTAAATTTACCAAATGGCGCAAGAATTATTGATGGCTACTTAAGCTATGTAAATCTTGGAGCTTCTACAACTTTATCAGTTGGATATGCTGCTTATAAAAATGCCGCAGGAACAGTAGTTGCTTTATCAGCAGCTGCTTACTATGCTGCTGCAGCAACAACTACAGCTGGAAGAGTAGACATCTTTGCTACACAAGCATTGGGTTCTGGATCAGTAGTTGATGCAAACCAAGATGGCTTACCAATATCTATTACATTAGGTGGCGGTACAGGCACTGGTCTTGTTCAATTAACAGTAAGATACGTAGTAGATTAATACTACTTTAAATAGTGGGGACTAAAAATCCCCACTGTTTATTATGAAGAAGACAGACAACTTAAAAACAATTTTACATTTACAAAATAAAGATTATATCTATCGCTATGTTCTAGTTGATAGATTTAAACATACATCAACTGCACATCATGGTTTTGATAAAAGTCTAGAACTAACAGAGGCAGAGATATTTGCTAAAGTTAAACCTAGACAATTAAGACGTAAATATATAATAAAAAAAGATTAGTATGGCATCAGTTGTAGAAATTTGTAATAATGCATTAAACCAGCTTGGTGCTTCAACAATCCTTTCACTTACAGAAGATTCTAAAAATGCAAGACTTTGTAATGCAAGATACGAAAGTATTCGTAATGCAGTATTTAGATCTCATGCCTGGAACTGTTTAATGGCAAGACAAGAGCTTGCAGCAGATACAGCAACTCCTGCTTGGGGTTGGACTAATCAATTTACATTACCTGCAGACTGCTTAAGAGTTATTACAATATCTGATTATGATTATGATTATAAAGTTGAAGGTAGAAAAATAATGGCAAATATATCTCCAATAAAACTTCAATATGTTAAATTAATTACCGATCCAAATGAATATGATACATTACTAGCTGAGACAATTTCAGCTGCTTTAGCTGCAGATATTTGTTTTGCTGTTACTGCTAATGCTACATTAGTAACATCAATGAAAGAAATTTATAAAGATAAAATGGGTGAAGCTAAACACGTTGATGCTACAGAGGGTCAAAACACAGATCCTAATATGGGTCAAGTTGATGTAATATTATCAGACGAATTTATTAACAGTAGGTTTTAATTATGGCAAGAGTATCAACAGCTCTTACTAACTTTACTGGGGGTCAGTTATCTGATCGTATGGAAGGAAGAACAGACTTCCAAAAATATTTTAGTGGCTGCAAGACATTAGAAAATTTTATAGTTCAGCCGCATGGTTCGGTTACACGAAGACCAGGAACTACCTTTGCAGCAGAAGTTAAAACATCTTCTTTAAAAACAAGATTAATCCCTTTTGAATTTTCAACTGAACAATCTTATGCTTTAGAATTTGGAAATGAATATATTCGTTTTTATAAAGATAATGGAGCTGTATTAGAAGCTAATAAAACAATAACAGCAATTACAAAAGCTAATCCAGGTGTTGTTACATCTACAGCTCATGGTTTTTCTAATGGAGATACAGTTGTTATTACTGGTGTTGTAGGAATGACACAAGTTAATGGTAAAAGATTTAAAGTAGCAAGTGTTACAGCCAACACATTTGCATTACAGGATATAGATGGAGTTAATGTTAATACAACTTCTTATACAACTTATACATCAGGTGGTATTGCAAATAGAGTTTATACATTAACAACAACTTATCTAACTGCAGATTTATTTGAAATTAAATATGCTCAATCAGCAGATGTAATGTATTTATGTCATCCTGATTATTCAGTTAAAAAATTATCAAGAACTGGACATACGTCTTGGACTATTACAGAAGTTGATTTCTCTAATGGTCCATTTTTAGATCATAATATTACAACAACAACATTAAATCCAAGTCATAGACTTGCTGGTCAATCAACGACAGTAACAGCATCATCAACAACAGGTATTAATGATGGCAATGGTTTTACATCTGCTGATATTGGAAGATTAGTTCATTTTGATGATGGACATTTTGAAATCACATCAATAACCTCTACAACAGTTGTTGTTGGTACAGTAATAAAAACATTTACAGCATCAGCTGCAAGCACTGACTGGGCTTTAGGAGCATTTTCAGAATATACAGGTTACCCTTCTTGCGTAACTTTCTATGAACAAAGATTAGTATTTGCAGGAACTGAACATCAACCACAAACTTTATTCTTTTCTAAATCAGGTGATTATGAAAACATGGATGATGGTTATCATGCTACAGTTGCTGCAGACGATGCAATGATTTACACAATAGCATCAAATCAAGTCAATGTTATTCAATCTTTAAAAGCAACAAGAACATTAATTATATTAACATCAGGTGGTGAATTTACATTAAACTCAGATTCTACCGGAACAGCAGTATCACCAACAAATATTAATATTAAAAAACAATCTAATTATGGAGCATCAAATATAGATGCACTATCAGTTGGTAACGCAACTTTATTTGTTCAACGTGCTAAAAGAAAATTAAGAGAATTAGCTTATAATTTTGACACAGATGGTTATGTCGCTCCGGATATGACTATTTTATCTGAAGACATTACATTAAATGGATTAGATGAATTAACATACCAACAAGAACCACATAGTATTATCTGGGGTATTCGTGGAGATGGAGTTTTAGTTGGTTTAACATATCAAAGATCAGAACAAGTTGTTGCTTGGCATCAACATAAATTAGGTGGATCTTTTGGATCTACAACTCATGGTATTGTTGAAAGTGTTATTTCTATTTCTGGAAACTCTTACAATAGAACTGATGAAGATCAACTTTGGGTTATTGTTAAAAGAACAATAAATGGAGTAACAAGAAGATATGTAGAATATTTTACACCATTTCAATTTGATAGTTCACTTACACAATTTCAATTTGTAGATAGTGCATTGTCTTATTCTGGATCTTCAACTTCTACACTTACAGGATTAGATCACCTTAATGGAGAAACAGTTAGAGTAATAGCAAATGGTGCAACACATCCTGATGAAGTTGTGGCTTCAGGATCTATTACATTAGACAGAACTACAAGTGCTGCAAAAGCAGGTTTAGCATATACATCAACATTACAAACAATGAGACTAGACGTTGGTTCTCAAGATGGAACTGCTCAAGGAAAAACAAAAAGAATATTTGACGTTACACTAAGATTTTATGAAACAGTAGGAGCTAAAGTGGGTCCAGATTTAAGTAATTTAGAAGATATACCATTTAGATCTTCTGCTGCATCTATGGATGTTGCTGTTCCACTTTTTACTGGAGATAAGAAAATTGAGTTTAGAGGTAACTTTGAAACTGATGGTTATTTATTTGTAGTTCAAGATCAAGCATTACCAATGACGTTATTATCATTATATCCAAGATTGATTACTAATGATGGATAACATTAATATTATTCCTTTTAAGAAGGAACATGCACATTACATTATTAGCAATCCAATGAATGATCCCGCTATTCAGATTGCACCACAATTTAAAAAATATGCTTTATTTTTAGAAATACCAGGAATGTCATTTAGTGCTATCAAAGATGGAAAGATTGTAGTATCAGGCGGTATTGGCATATTATGGGATAATGTTGCTGAAGGATGGGTTTTGGCAACTAATGATATATGGAAGAATCCTATATCTATTGCAAGACACGTTAAGAAAAAACTAGATATTTTAACAAAAACTTATAAAGTGAAAAGATTACAAACCGCTGTAAAAGCAGATTTTGTTTTAGGGATAAAATTTGCTGAATGGTTAGGTTTAAAATCAGAGGGTTTAATGAAACATTATGGACCAGATGGTGCTGATTACATAAGGTTCGCAAAGATTTATTGATATGTCATTTGTAGGTGATCTAATAACTGGACAATCCCAGAAAAATATATCCAAATATAATGCAAGTCTCATGGAGAGAGATGCGCAAGTTTTAGAACAAAAAGCGCAACAAGGATATAAAGTTTATGAAAAGTTTGATTTACCACAAATCTATTCTTTAGAAACAAAATCAGTTGGAGACATTAGAACAGGTTATGCAATAAGAGGTGTTACAGAAGAAGGAACTGGAATTAGAGTATTAATGGATAATGCTTTAAACTTCGCAAGAGATAGAGATATGTTAGAATATAATGCTCTTGTTAAAAAAGAACAATTAGAAAATGAAGCTGTAATGAAAAGAGCTGAAGCAAGAGTTGAAAGATATCGTGGACAAGTTGCAGAAACTATTAGTTACTTTAAAGCTGGAAGTTCTTTATTAGGAGACGTTTCTACCGGACAAAAAATTTATAAAGGAATGGGTTAATGGCAATTAAAGTTTATCAATCTCAAATTAGACCCACAGAAGAAATAGGAGCTGTACCAACAACTCCTGGAATGAAAATTAGTCAAGAAATTCCAGCAGCCATAGGAAGAGCTTCTTCTGAGTTTCTTGGATCAGTAAAAGATTTTTATGTTGAACAAGAAAAAGTAAAAGCAGAAACAGAGATTTTAGAAAAAAAAGAAAAGATATATAATGGTGATGAGAATATTCCTGGTTTATCCAAAGTTAAAGATGAAGCATCCAAGATGGAAGATCCAGATGAAGCAAATAAATATTACAAAGAACAATTAAAAAATATACAAGACTATCATACCAAAGATACAAAAAGTTTTTTTACTAAAAGAGTATTAGATACTTTTTTGCAAAAACAAGCTGTTGAAGATTCTATTAATATTAGAAATTCAGCAACTAGTAATTTATTAGAAAGAAGTAAAGTTGCATTAGAAGCAAATACTGATCGTTTAAAAAAATCTATTGTTTATGGAAAAAATGATCTTGAAATATCAAATGCTACAAATGAACTTAATACTATTTTAGAATCTGATGTTTATAATAGATTTTTTGGAAAAAAAGCAGCAGAAGAAAAAAATAAAGTTAGAGAAGATATAGATTATTATAAAGGTTTAAGAACACTTGATCGCGATCCATTAAAAGTTAATGAAGTTATTTCAAATTCTAATTTACCTATAGAAAAAATTGAAAAACTAAGATCACATGCAAAACTTTCAGCTCTTAAGATAGATGAAACAACAGGTAATAATTTAAAAGATTACGAAACACAAATTGATAAAGGTAATGATCCAGGAATAAATTCTATTATGGCTTTAAAAGAAAGAGCTATAGCAGTTGACAATTTTGAAGCAGCTAGAAAAGTAGAAAGTTTAATTGAAAAAAGAAATATTATTGTAGGCATTAGAAGTAAATCACTTCCAGAAATGGATGCAGAAATTAGTAAAATGGAATCTGCATTTACTACTGCAAGAACAAACAATCAAGATATTCCTATTGCTGAATTAAAAAAATATGAAATAGTTAAAAAGTTTAAAGCAGACTTACAAACAGATCTAGAAAAAGATTTATTAAGAACAGCATCTGAAAGAAATATTGTTTCGTTAAATAGTCTTAATTTTAATGATTCAATGGTTAATCCTTCAGAAGAGAATAAAAAAATCTTTACAGAAAGTTTAGCAGCTAGAAAAAATTCAGCTGCAGCAGCGGCTAAATATTATAATTTACCACCAAGATTTTTTACTGAAGCAGAATCTAAACAATTAAAATCTATAGTTGACAAAACAACAGATAGCAAAATGTTATTAGACTTAACTCAAAATATTGCAAATGGATTTGGAGCTGATGCACCTGCGGCTTTTTCAGAAATATCTAAAGAGAATGCATTATTTTCTCATGTTGGTGGAATAACAATGTTTAATGGAGGAACACCAACTAAAGGAGCTGCGGATGCTATTGATGGTTATTTATTAAGTAAAAATAAAAATATTAAATTATTAAACTTTAGAGATGCAGATAAAGGATCTATTATTTCATCTTATAGAAATGCTTTTACTGGAGTACCGGCAGAAACATTAAATAGAGTAATTGAGACAGCAGACAATATTTATTTAAAAAGAACTTATGATGTTAATGAATTAGAAAAATCATTTAGTACATCAAGATATCAAGAAGCAATTAATGAAGCTGTTGGTTCATTAAAAGTAAATGGTAAAGAATTTGGTGGATTTGATAAATATAATGGTTTGGATGTTATTATTCCTGCTTATATAAGAAAAGGCAATTTTAATTCTATTATTGATTATTTAGAAAAAAATGAAAACATTCTTAAAAAATCTGGATCATATACAGATCCTCAAGGAAATTTAATTGAGACTTTACCATTAGATAAAAATGGAAAAGAAATTAAAATATTCTCTGAAAAATTTTTTGGTGATCCTTATTTTGTAACTGTGGGTCCAGGAAGATATAAAGTATCTTTATCTAAACCTTTTGGCAAAAATACACAACCTGAATATTTATCAAATAAAAATGGTGGTTACTTTATTGTAGATCTTAATAAGATTAAAGGAGATCTAGGAACAGTAAATAAATAATGTCATTCTTTTTTGAAGAAGATAAGTCTATTAACACAGCACTAGAACCTCAAGAAAATTTTTATACAAAAAAAGAACTTCCTCCTGAACAACCTAAATTAGGTGGTGTTGAAGCAAGAGCTAAAGGAAGAGAAGAATATTTTACAGCAAAAGAATATTTAGAAAACTACAACGCATCAAGAAGACAATTTGATACATCTAAATCTGAAGTATCTGAATATAGAAATCTTGATGAAGCATGGAGTGAAATTACAGACATTATGAATAAAAAAAATATTAGATTTGATAATCCAATGTATGATGTAGATTTATATACTACAGAATTTGGACTTCCTGCAGATTATTTATCAAGACAAGATAGAGTTACTAAATCTTTAGAAATATTACAAGAAGAACAGAAAAAAAATGCAGATTTAAAAAGAGAATTAGAAAGCAAATCATTAAACAATATGGAATCTATTCTTAAAAAAATAGGTGTTGAAGCAAAAAATGCAGATTCTTATGCAAATGAACTTTATGAAAATACAAACTTTTCTGGTAAAATTGGAAATATTGCAGGAACAGCAGTAAGTTATATGAGAGAACCAAGCGTTATTTTAACATTACCTCCTGGTATGGCTTATGGTTTTGGAAAAACAGCATTACAAACATTTTTAAAATCAGCATATATTGAAGGTGTTCTTGGTGGAGGAGCAGAAGCATCAAGACAATTAAATGTTCAACCATATAGAAAAGAATTAGGTTACGAAGGAACAGGTTTTGATGAAGGAGCTAAAGAAGTATTTTGGAGTACAGTTTTTGCAGCAGGGATTGGAGGTGTATTAAATACAGGTGTTTATGGAATATCTAAATTATTTGCAAATGCTACACCTGATATGCAAGTAAAAATGATTGCTAAAATTCAAAACAATATTGAAAATTTAACTGATGAGCAAACATTAAAAATTTATAAAGAAAATTTTCCTGAACAATTTAAAACAAAAGACACAGATGCAGCAGCTCAATTTATAGAAGACAGAATATTTGAAGAAAAACAAAATCCAATGGTGGATAATGTTAGAAGCAGAGACTTACATAATGAAAGAGTTGCAGAAGTAACTTCAAACTTATTAAACGATGAACCAATTATTATTCCTGATGCTCTTCCACAAAAATTAAAATTTCAAGATATTCTTAAAGGAGCAAGTATAGAAGAATTTAATATTAATAAATTAACAACAGATGCTAAAACTTTTCAATATAAATCAGAAACAAATGAATTTGGAATATCACAAAAACTTATGGAAGTTACAAAGTGGGATCAACCAAGTTCAAGTGCTATTTTAGTTTATGAATTTAAAGATGGTAGATTAGCAGTCGTTGATGGACATCAACGATTTGGATTAGCAAAAAAACTTCAAGATCAAAATCCTAAATTATATGGATATAGAATTAGAGAAGTAGATGGTTATTCTCCTGATCACGCAATGCTTCAAGGTGTTGCAATTAATTTAAGACAAGGAACAGGTACTGCTATTGATGCTGCTAAAATGATGCGTGTTAAGAATTTTGATATTAACGCAATCATGGCAAGCATGCCTATTAAATCAGAAATAGTTAAAGTTGCACAAGGTTTAACAAAACTATCCAATGAATCTTTTTCAATGGTAGTTAATAAATTTATTGATTATAAAATAGCTTCAAGAGTTGGTGAATTATTACCTGATAAAGAATTACATGTATCTGCATTAGCAATACTAAAAAAACAAAAAATTGATAATATGCAACAAGTAGATTTAATTTTAAAACAAATTAGAGAAACCCCTTCTGTTAAAATGAAGGAACAAACATTGTTTGGAGTTGAAGAATTTAAACAATCTTTAATTGTTGAAAAATCAGCATTATTATCAGAGTTTACAAAAAGTACAAAAGATAAGAAAAAGTTATTCTCACTTGTTTTAAGCAAAGATGAATTATTGACTTCTGCCGGTAATAAGTTAGATAATATTAATAACGAAAAATTATTAACACAAAATGCGAAGATCCAAGAAAAAATTGAAATCCTTGCAACCAGAGTTGGACAACTCTCTACAGATCTCACAGAAGCAGCCAAGCTCTATCAATCAGGAAGAAAATCTGAAGCAAGAAAATACTTTGCCAACGCTGTCGATCGAGCAGCAGAAAGAGGCGATTTTGATGGGATCAATGCTAGCGGATCACCAGACAATACTGCAATTAAAACTGAGATACAAACAAGCATTGCAGGAAGCAGACCAGAATCAGAAAACATAAGTAATAAATTATTTGACAAACCAGGTGGCAAAGGTTCAGTTGAGCAAAGTCAATCATTAAAAAACGAAATACTATTAGATACAGAAGTTCCTCCTGCTAAACCTACACAAACAGATTTAACTAATTCTTTAAATTCAGAAACTAAAGTTCTTAATGCTGAAGAAAAAAGATATGTAGATACTATTGATGAAAAAATAAAATCAGGAGTTTCAACAAAACAAGATGTTATTGATATTGAAAATAGTAATTTAGTTAAAAAAATAATAGAAGATCAAGATGCTTATTATGAAATTAACCGAACTGATGTTGAACCTAATTTTATTAATGGAAAGTTTACAGAAGAATATTTAAACAATAAAATTTATGAACTAGGAAAAGATAAACATAAAGGAATAGATGCTATATTGAATGCTGTTTATAAGACAGGATCTGAAAGTAAAGATCGTATTGCTGTAATAATAACAGGGTTACCTGCTTCTGGAAAATCAAGACTTACAAATGAAATCAAAGACATTATTAAAGGAATGGTAGTTGATTCTGATGATTTTAAAAAATTAATACCTGAATATAAAAATGGTATTGGAACTTCATCAGTTCACCTTGAAAGTAAAGAATTATTTAAAAGAATGTTAAAAAAAACTATTCCTAATGGAGATAATATTATTATTCCAACACTTGGAAGAAATGAAGAACCTTTACTCAAAATAATCAATTCTTTAAAAAACAATGGATATGGAATTGCAATGATTAGAGTTGATGTTCCACTTACTGTTTCTGAATTAAGAAATATTAAAAGAGCTATTAAAACAGGCAGATATGTTGATGGAGAAATTATTACAAAAGAAGTTGATAATAATATTAAAACAATCTATACTAAGCTAACAAAGGAACAAATAAATGTCAGAGCTGAAATTGATGGCACAGTCGAAGATACCATCAGATACATTAGCGGATCAAAAGAAGAAATTGCACAAAATTTACGAAGATGGAGAGAATTACGAGCTAAAACTCCTGAAGGAACTGGAGCAAGAACTGTTGCTAGAGAAGAACCAATAGTTACTTTAGGTAATGATACTGCAAATATCCTAGATCAAGAATTTTCATTAAGTACAAAATTAGATGATGTTAATGAAATTGTTCCAGATCTTAAAACAATGAAACAAATTATTGATGAAGACAATCAAACTAATTTATTTATTCAAAGATTGAAAGACTGTTTATGAGTTATAAAGATTGTATTACTAATGGTATTGCAGAAGGTAATGTTACCAAAAATCAAGCTGATGAGCAGATAAAGTTATTTGATGAAAAAGTAGAAGAATATTTAGCTAAAGGAATGTCCCAAGCGGATGCTGAAAAACAAGCTGCTAAAGATTCATTTAATATTTTTAAATACGAAGCAGCAGAAAAAAAACGTAGAGAATTATTAACTCTTAAAGCTCAACAAGGAATATTAAAACATTTTAAAACATATAAAAATATGAATGGCGAAGTAGATTATGGAAATGCTGGTATTTCTATTTTATCTCCTGATGATTTTTCACCACACATTACTGTAGAAAATCAAGCTAAAATTATTAAGGGACAAGCTCATAAAATATTAGTTGATGTATTAGATACATTTAAACCTGGCTTTGGTGGATATGAAAGAAATAAAGCTACATTAAATATGTTAGTTAGAGAAATTGTTGAACCTGGTTCTACTACAAATCAAGCAGCTAAAGAAATGGCAGAAGCATGGAAAGCAGCTGCAGAATTTTTAAGATTAGAATTTAATAAATATGGTGGAAGAATACCTTCTAGAAAAGATTGGGGTTTACCACAAATACACGATACTTTGTCAATTAGAAAAACAAATAAAGAAGATTGGATTAATTATACTATTGACAGATTAGATCCTGTTAAAATGATTAATGAAAAAACAAATCTTCCATTTAATGATAAAACTTTAAGATTAGCATTGTCAGATGTTTATGAAACAATAGTTAATGAAGGATTTAATAAAGTTAAACCAACACAAAGAACTTTTGGAAGTAACCTTGCATCACGTTATACCGATCATAGATTTTTAGTTTTTAAAGATGCACAGTCTTGGATTGAATATCAAAACAAATTTGGCAATAATAACGCGTTCCAAGTAATGATGGATCATATTAATAAAATGTCTAGAGATATTTCATTAATGAAAGTTCTTGGTGCTAATCCTGATGCAACAATTTCTTATATGAATACTCTTATTAAAAAACAAGCTCAAATAGACGTTACTAAACAAGTAAGACTTCCTGTTGCTAAACAACAATTAGAAGAAGCAAAAGCATTATTAGCTAAATCTACCGATCCTGTTGAAATTGAAAAACTTAATAGACAAGTAAGTCAATATGCTCAAGATATTGCTGATGCTGAAAAATTTAACAGAAAATCAATAGTTCAATTCTTTGGTTCATTAGAAGAAGATAGAGCTAATTCAAAAATAGAATTAATTAAAAATTTATATGGTTATCATAAAGGTGCTTTAACAAACCCAGTTGATGGGTTTGTAGCAAGATCTTTAGCTGGATTAAGACATATATTAACTTCAGCTCAATTAGGATCTGCATCGGTTTTGGCATTAACAGATTTTAACTGGAGCAGGATTGCTTCAGCTCATGTTGGTTTACCTCAACATAGAACAGCAGTAAATAGTGTTAAATTATTATTTGATCCATTAAATAAAAATCAAAAAGCAAAACTTGCTATTAGACTTGGTTTAGTTGCTGAACATTGGAGTACAGTAGCATCATCATCTGCAAGATATCTTGGAGAAATAGAAGCTCCACAAATTGCTAAAAGAATATCAGATTCTATTTTAAGAGTATCTGGTTTATCACACTTAACTCAAGCAGGTAGATGGAGTTTTGGTATGGAGCTTATGGGATTCTTTGCTGAAAATGTTGGTAAAAAATTTAATGAATTACCAGAAGCAATGCAAAAATCATTTTTACGTTATGGTATTAATGATGGATCTTGGGATATTATTCGTAAAACAAAATTATATGATGCTGGTATTGATGATGTTAATTATGCAAACAAAGGCGCAACATTTTTAAGACCAGACGATATTAGAGCAAGAACTGATTTAACTGAAAGTTTAAGAGAAGACTTAACAACTAAGTTAATGGAATTAGTTTATAATGAAACAGAGTTTGCAATACCTGCAACTTCTGCAAGAGGTAAAGTTGCATTATTTGGTAATCAAAGATCAGGAACTATTGGTGGTGAATTAATTAATTCTGTTGCAATGTATAAAAACTTTCCAATTACATTTGCTTATACTCATTTAAGAAGAGGTTTTACTCAAACTAATTTAACCGGCAAAATGAAATATGTAGTTCCTTTAGTTATTTCAGGAACAGTTATGGGAGCTTTAGCTTATGAACTTGGTGAAATAACAAAAGGTAGAGATGTTACTTCTACAGAATCAATGAAAGATTCTAAGTATTGGATTAGAGCAATGATTAAAGGTGGTGGACTTGGTATTTTTGGTGATTTCTTAACTGCATCACAAAATCAATATGGAAGAAATTTATCAGGAACAGTATTAGGCGCTCCTGCTGGTTTTTTTGAAGACGTTGCTAAACTTACTTTTGGTAATGCAATTAACTTAGCATCAGGAACTGAAACTACTTATGGAAGAGATGTTAGTGATTTTTTAAGACAATATACTCCTGGAGCAAGTTTATGGTATGCCAGATTAGCTTTAGAAAGATTAATCTTTGATAATATACAAAAAATGATTGATCCTAAATTTAATGATAGAATTATTAGACGAATTAATAAATACAGGGATGAATATAATAAAGAATATTTTTGGAAGCCAGGAGAGAGTTTACCTGAAAGATTACCAAAAGTTAATATATTTGAATAAATATGATAGACATAAACAACATAATTTAATATAGACAAACCATGACAATATCCTCAACTACAGTTAAAGTCAGTTATTCTGGTAATAACTCAACTACTGTATTTGCTTATACATTCAAGATATTAGACGATGATGAAGTTCAGGTTATTATAAGATCATCTACTGGAACAGAAACAGTTAAAACAAAAACAACTCATTATACAGTATCTGGTGTTGGTTCATCAGGTGGTGGAAACATTACATTCTTAACAGCTCCTGTTACTGGAGAGACTGTTGTTTTAAAAAGAAATACAACAAGAACACAAGAAACAGATTATGTAGCTAACGATCCATTTCCAGCTAATTCACACGAGGAAGCTCTAGATAGAGTTACAATGATAGCTCAAGAAATTCAGGAAGAATTAGGAAGAGCAATTAAATTATCTAAAACAAATACAATAACATCTACAGAGTTTACTGTGTCTGCTACAGATCGTGCTAATAAAATTCTAGCATTTGATTCTACTGGTGAAATATCAGTTACACAAGAACTTGGAACATATAAAGGTAACTGGGCTACCGCCACAGCTTATTATGTTCGTGATTTAATTAAAGATACTTCTAATAATAATATTTATATTTGTAATACAGCGCATACATCTACAGGATCACAACCTATATCTACTAATGCTGATACTGCTAAATGGAATTTATTAGTTGATGCTGCTTCTGCTAGTACGTCTGCAAATGCTGCAGCTAACTCTGCTTCTAATTCATCTAATTCTGCAAACACATCTGCAAACCATGCTAGTAACAGTTCTAACCACGCATCTAACAGTTCTAATTTTGCAAACAATTCATCTAACTCAGCTAATTCATCTGCAACATATTTAGCAGGTGTTGCTGCCAATGCTTCTAACAGTTCTAACTTTGCAAATAATTCTA
>Ga0209297_1000619_pt1 | contig 22118 bp, 25 predicted proteins | sample S_130805_MF_Meta_FD_187322 | JGI IMG/M metagenome (GOLD analysis project Ga0209297, IMG submission 187322) | Freshwater microbial communities from Lake Simoncouche, Canada to study carbon cycling - S_130805_MF_MetaG (SPAdes) (version 2) | ecosystem: Environmental > Aquatic > Freshwater > Lake ...
TTACAACCTTCTGACAAACAAACAGAAGTATTAAATAAAATACAAGTACTACAAGATACTCTCCTCGCTCGTATTGACAATATTCTCATTAATAATAGCAATACCCAAACACTTACAAATGTATCTAGATATGAAATAGTAGACGATGGTTGTATGTTACCACATATTACAGGTGATTGGGTATCGTGGTCTGATTACGTTTCTCTCTTTGGTCTTATAGGTGAATTAAAAGGTCAAATTTCAAATCTTGAAGCAGAAAATAAAAGAATGCATAAGTTTTTATACGACAAGCATACCCTTTTAGGTAATTACGACATTTAACTATAAATAATAATATGTCCAAAAAAGATATAGTACTGCTCGAGCAAGCATATAGTAGAGTGTATTCAAAAAATACACAAAATGAAGCTATTGACCCGTTAATGTTAGACCCACGCAATATGGATGCTGGGCCATATCTTGGTTTAGCTGCAGCTGCTGCAGCGTGGCTTTGGCAGTCAGTAAAAGGCTATATTGACAACCCACCTGAAAAACAGCATGCTGAAAGATTACTACGCGAACCAAAAACTGTACAAGCTGTTAGTAATTTTCTCAATATGCCTAATGTTGAAAATAAAAGCGTACTTCTCAAGCGTCTAGAAGGTGTACCGGCTTTAGCAGAAAAACCTGATTTGCTATATAAAGTACTAGATCACCTGCGAGCTTTAGATCCTGATGAACTTAGATCTAAAGCGAGAGAATATAATTCTTAGTAATCATCTTCATCCTTCAAGATACCTACTGCTATTAATAGAGCTAACAGCAGTACTATTAATAGCATACCAGACATAGTAATAATACTAATTACTGGCATAATCCATATTGGAGCTGTTACCAACCACCAACTAATATTGAGTGTTTTAGTTAGTTTTAAACTTGCTAGTAAAATTGCTAGCGCCCATCGCGTATAATATCTCCAGTTAACAGCATCTTGCTGTTTAGGCATTTTTATCATAAAAAGTTGTGAAAACTAATATATAACCTTTATGTGCTTGACTGAATTGTACAGTATATGTTTTTTGTTGCTTTTTATCAACAAGCGCGCCAGCAAATATACCACCTTTTGCTAATACAAAACCAAACTTAATATCTTCTTGTCCGTTTACCTGACCGTATATTTTATATATATCATCACTTTCTTCAACACTTGTAACAGTACCCTCATAAAGGGTACCGTCAGTTTTAAAGATTCTTATAAATCTACCAGCTGTGGCTTTACTGACCATTAATGGGCTCAATACCCCTGTTGTATCAGTAAGGTAGATAAATTGCTCTAATTCTAAGTTTGAGAGCTTAGAATTACTTTGTACAGAAGCTTGCAAGCAAGTACTACAAAGTAATACAAATAAAATATACGGCAGATAACGGAAGCGCATAGGTCTCTATTAGTTAGAATTACCTTCTACAAATGTATAAAGCTCTTGTGCGTGTTGAATTATCTCTGATGTTGTAGGTGTAAGAGATGCAAGACAGCCACTGTCAAGCTCTTCACCTTTTAAAGAAGCATTACTTCTCAATACATCGATCTGTTGACCATACTTTTGATGAGTGTTACTGTTAGCAATCTCAAGTATCTTGAGGCGTATTTCGTACGCGTTCATATTATTTTTTTGACTTTGTTGTTTTTGTTGTATTGTCTGATGTTGTTTCATTTATTTGTTCTTCTATGTATGTGTGTTGTGAACAATCTGTTTTAGATTGTTCACGTAGTTTACTTATCTCCTGTTGAAGTAGTTGCAACTCGCCTTTTAGTCTAGCGTTTTCATTTACAAGTTGTGAAACTTTAATACGAAAATCATTAATTTGTGAACTGAAACTACCTTCCTGATAACCTGATGTAAGCATAATTTATATTTAAATGTAAAATTAATCTTATCAAGAAATTTTATGTGTGATTTTATGCTCAACAAAAATATTATTTTTGTCAATAGGTACAATACCTTCTATTATACCTTGGGCAGTTGTTATAGATTTTACAAAGTTTTGACACACTGAATTATGTTCTGTGGGTGTTAATACAAGTGTGTCACATTTATATATAGTTTTTAACAAATGTAAAATGTTATGCTCTACGTCTAACCCTATAACACGACAACTCATTACAAACTGTTCAATTTGATGAGTTTTTAGAATAATAGTACTGATGATACCATAGTTAGTAGATTCATCTTCTAAACTATATAGTAATATTTTATTACTATCAACTAGTAATAAGTCTAATAATTCTTTGCGGTCCCAACGTTTACCAGTTGTGTTGAATTGGTTAGTTTTATTAAGTAATTCAAAAGCACGGCCAAATTCAGTATCTGTATCCTTTATTTCTATTAGAGACCCTTTTAATTGTAAAGATTGTAGAAAACTTACTTTATTAATTGTATTTGTGTGTAGTTTTTTATTATTTTCTACTGTTTTAATTATTGAATTTTTTCTATTTTTTGTTTCATCTGTAAAATTATAAATTTGTGTAGAGCTTGACCAACGTAAAATTCTAGAAATATCATAAGGGGAATCTCCTAAAACACGTATGTCAGGAAATGCTTGCAACATATTAGATCTTTCATTTGGATTATCATCTACAAATATAACACTTTTAGCAGTTAGACCGACTTCTAATAATAGATTTTGCATATTCACTACTTTATCTTCCCAATTTATTTTTGGGTTAATAAAATCATTGAATGTAATATCATGAGAGACAGCCTTATCAAAATATTTTTTAACAACACTTTCATCATTTTTTGATATTATAGACACAAGTATACCTCTACCGATCAACGTTTGTATTGTGCGGTGTAAAGAACTAAACTGCCAATAATCTGTTATATTTGGTAGTTCATAACGAGCTTTTGTATCAAGCTCACTATAATGATCAGCAATTCTTCCCACCCACATTGTATCGTCAAGATCAAATACAACCATTTTAACACAGTCATCTTGCTTGTATGTTTGAAAAATAGATGTAGCTTCACAAAAACATCTGTAAGTTATTTCCTGTAGATTTACCGGAAAAAGAAAATCATATTCAATGTAATCCATTATGTAGTCACTCTCACCATCTCGCCACTTTGGGTATCTGTGATTACGTCTTTCTACAGAAACAAAATTACCAAACTCTGGATCAATGTTAGGTTCAGTTGTACTAACATTTTTACCTATTGCTTCAGCGATACAATTTGTATCTAGTAAACACATATTTGAATATTGTGTAATTTGTTCTTCTATTACATTATTAAAATTTAATAAAAACCTTCTAAGCTCTCTACCTCTCGTCACACTCACTTCTGGAGCACCTACAGGGGTAATTAAATTAGATACAAGAACTGGCATTTTACATTTCTCTCCTACTTCAGCTAACATTATTTCTAACTTTTTTGTTGCTGTGATAAACAATTTATCCCAATACTTTTCTTTATGATAATTTTTATGGTCAAATAAAACACATGTAAAAGATAAAGGTGTCCAGAGTACTAAAGCTATATCATAAGTATTAATATCATCAATGTTGATTTTTTCTGTATTTAAAAAAGATACATGTTTAAAAATAATATCAGGATACTTTTTTTGTAACCAGTGTTGAGACCATGCTGCAGTACATGGCCCTAAAATAAGTACCTTTTTAATTAAATTAGTTTTTTTATTTATTAACTGTGTAGGGGTCAAATACTCTGTACTTTCAATAGTATAAGTTAACATTAACTGAAATATAGTGATGTTATTAACTTTTAAATTTAATACTTTTAACTCAGGCGTGATGCTACCTCTTATTTTAAAGAATCTATCATATGTTTCAATTGAAATCTTTTCAAGTAATTTGTCAGTTTGAGCACAATGTAAACTAAAACTAGAAATATCGCATGCTTTGCTATCTACCGTTACCCACCCTACAATCTCAAAAAAATAATTAGGTTTAAATTTTGTATCTATTTCTTTATTTTTAAAAAAAGCGCTATTAGGGTTAATAGCATATTTTTTATAACCGTCTTCAGGGTTGTACGCTACTGTAACAGTAGCGTACCCATCTGTATTAACTAAGTTACGAGCATGAGAGCTATGTATCATATCTATTAAATGAGTACATCAGTAACATGTACTGATGTATCTATAAATTTAATTACTTCACTAATATTTGCACTATAATTACTATTATAGTCGTTTATATTTTCATACACAAATGCTTCTTTTGGTATAGGTTTACATGTATTACCAAAATGTTTTTGCCAGAAAAACCCTTCTTCATTAACTTTTGAAAATAGTGTTTCACCTCCACCATGTATTAACCCTGCAGCAGAACAGAAATAACCTATTTTATGCTGACAAGTACCTATACTAGATATGTATAGATCTACACCCTGTAATAAACATACATATGTATTAAACTTTAAAAATAACAAGCTATATAAATTAATATGTTTTGATAATCGTTGTTGTATTTGTCTATATATATCTTGTTCTTCTTGTATTCTTAAAGAATTAAGATGATACGGTGATTGTAACAGTTCTGTGTTACCGTCTATATAAAAAATAGACATTGGGTATTTTTTATGTAAAAATTCAATAATATTAACAGTGAAATCTATTTGATTTTGAAGATTTCTAAAAGACTTGCGTATAGTTAAAAGAATCCTATTACGATATCTTGAGTGATCAATATTATAAATATTCGTTTTTTTACAAATATTTATAACGTTGTTATTTTGTTGTTGTGTTACAAGTAAATCGCAACGTTTTACAAAAAATAACCGATCTCTACATGTTTCTAAAAAGATTTGCTCACATGTTTTATTACGTATAAATTCGACGTTCTTAGTATTTACTTCTTGAAAAAGATCTTCATACTTAACAAAATATTCATAAAACGAGTATACGCGATCTAATAAACGTTTTTGATTTTCTGTTTGTTGTTGTAATATAGTTTGTATCCCTGAAATTTCATTAATATAGTTGTGCATTATTTGTTTAACACAAATAAAAGTTGTAAAAACCTGTAGTTTGCTCTGTAATACCTCTTTAAACTCTTTACTATATTTTAATGTTAACGCAAGAAATTGTTTTAGAGCGTTAACTATTTTTGACAAGATGATTTTATCATCTTTATTAGTATGTAATATTTTCTTTTTAACGTCATAAACACCTGTTACATAATATTGTGTTTCTGCAGCAAGTAAAATATAGTCATGATTATAATATATAAGATATTTATCAGACTCATCAGTATTACAATTTACTAAAAAAGTTCTATGAACCTTATAACTTTTATCATTAATGATAAAAGTTAAAGGATTATCGATAAAATCTGCAATATTAGTATTTGTATTTAACGGTGAAACTGTACATATATTACCATATTCTATATTACTCCACTTTATAAAGTTAGTTTTCTGTAAATTCTCAATCTTTTTAATACACTGTGGTAGTTTTTTGCTATACTGTCTAGACTCAACTATACCATCATTAAGATAATGGCAATATAATTGTGTGGTAGAAAATGCAGCTAGATCAGGATTGAGTTCTTGATATTCTAATGGATTAAAATCGGGCGGTATATCTTGCGTAGAGTACATTCTACCCTCATACTTACCGCTATATAAATAATGAGCTTTTAACTGTTCATCAGTAAACTGTTTTATATCAGGGTTAAACAATCTATACCCATCAAAATTAAAATCTGCAGGTAAAGTTGGTGTTCGTTTCATTTATTTATTTTGTTCTTCGAAATGAGCGTTAATAACATCTTCAGGAGTCTGTTCTTGTGTTGTTTGATTTGCAGACGTCTGAGCTGTAACTTTCATTACAGTGTCCATTAATTTTGTCACTTCTTCTTTAAGAAGATCAGCATTTTCACTCTGTAAATGTGTTCGAACGTTTGCTATATGTTCATCAAGCAACTTTGCACTATCTGTATCTGCTGTCTCTTTCACCTTTTCAGCTTGATAAATTGTGCTTTCAGCTTGATTGCGTGTTTCAACAAATTCTTTATACTTACGATCTTCTTCTGCATGCTGTTCTGCTTCTTTCTGCATACGTTCAATATCAGTCTTACTCAAGCCACTACTACCCGTAATACTAATATTACACTGCTTGCCTGAACTGAGATCTTTTGCTGTTACATTTAGAATACCGTTCACGTCAATATCAAACGTAATTTCAATCTGCGGTACCCCGCGAGGGGCTGCAGGTATCCCATCTAATTTAAATTTACCGAGATGCTTGTTGTCTGCACTGCGTGGTCGTTCACCTTGAAGTACAACAACATCTACACTTGGTTGATTATCGCTATATGTAGAGAATGTTTGAGTTTTTCTAGTTGGTATAGTTGTGTTGCGCGGAATCATTGCAGTTGCTACATTACCTGCAGTTTCAATAGCAAGTGTTAGAGGTGTTACATCAAGTAGTAATATATCTGTAACACTACCACTCAATACACCACCTTGAATAGCTGCACCAATTGCAACAACTTCATCCGGATTCACTCCCTTATGCGGGTCTTTACCAATAAGAGCTTTAGCTGTTTCATTTACCTTCGGCATTCTAGTCATACCGCCTACAAGTACTAACTCATGTATTTCATTTGTACTTAGTTTTGCATCTTCAAGACATTTCTTCACAGGTGTAATTGTACGTTCAAAGAGTTTATCGGTTAATTGTTCTAGCTTAGCGCGAGAAAGAGACTTTTGAATATGTTTTGGTCCAGATTGATCAGCAGTAATAAACGGTAGATTGATTTCATATTGCTGAGAACTAGATAGTGCAATCTTTGCTTTTTCTGCTTCTTCTTTAACGCGCTGAATTGCGTCAGGTTGCTTGCTCAAATCAACACCTGTATCTGCTTTGAACTCTCCCGTAATCCAATCCATAATTGCATCATCCCAGCTATCCCCACCGAGATTGGTATCACCGTTGGTTGATTTCACTTCAAATACTCCATCACCAATTTCAAGAACTGAAATATCAAAAGTACCACCACCGAGATCATACACTGCAATCTTTTGATCATTCTTTTTATCTAAACCGTAAGCAAGAGATGCCGCTGTTGGTTCATTGATAATACGCAACACTTCAAGCCCTGCAATCTTACCTGCATCTTTAGTTGCATTGCGCTGTGAATCATTAAAGTACGCTGGTACGGTAATAACAGCTTGTGTAATTTTTTCACCTAATTTTGTTTCAGCATCAGTTTTTAGTTTAGCTAGAATCATTGCGCTAATCTCAGGTGGTGAGTATGTTTTAAGCTCACCATTTATTGTAATCTGAATATGTGCATCGCCGTTGGATGCTTCAACTACCTTATAAGGAACACGATGCAAATCGCTCTTAACTTCAGCAAACTTCCTACCCATAAAACGCTTGACTGAGAAAATTGTGTTGGTTGAATTTGTGATAGCCTGGCGTTTTGCAGCTTGCCCTACAAGGCGTTCCCCTGTTTTAGAGAAAGCTACAATAGACGGTGTAGTACGAGCTCCCTCACTGTTCTCCAGTACGAGCGGTTCTCCACCCTCCATTACAGACATACACGAATTTGTTGTACCTAAATCTATCCCGAGAATTTTTGACATATACTATATTATGGTCAATTTTTGTTTTTTTTCAATTTTTTTTTTTATTTTTATATCTTTTTTTGTTCAAAAACTTAAATATAAAGTATGGCCTTAAGTGTGCACCTCTTTACGACATATATTAAAACAAGTTTAAATGAAACACAACAAGAGATAAATTTTAGTTTAAAAAATAATATAGATAACGATAATATTACAAATATTACGGTGTTTTTGCAGAGTGGTGTAATTTTACCGTATGAACACCCAAAGGTTAAAGTTTTTTATATAAAAGGAAACTTAACGTATAAGTTATGGTTGGAGAGTAGTATGATGCTACCAAGAGATACAGTTTCTCTACTCGCAAACTGTTATACAATGTTTGATGATTCTATTACAGAATTAAAGGGGTTGGAACAAGATGTTTTGCTTACTCTAACAGGTTATAATTTTAAATATACAGATAACACTTTTACAGAAAAAACATCTCCACATATTACTCAAGATGCCTGGGCGTTTAGAGTTGGTTCTCAAATACCTAAAGATTTAATAACTCAAAAAAGTAATATGTCTATAGATGTATTTGAAAATACCTGTAAGTTGTCTTATAATTTTGCAATCTACGGGTGGGGTATTGTTAACCCGTGTTATCAAATCTTTGCTTATTGTCTTGAAAACGCACAACAAACGTTAACTCAAAGAAAAAGTATAATTGGAGGAGTTCTACACGCTTACCCAAGCAGTAATGTTACTACATATTCAGATGTAGTAATGAGCATATTGAGTAAGAGTACAATAAACACCCCTACTATTTTCGTAGAAGTTGAAAAAAATAATGAAGACCCCTTAGATACACTATCAAAAGAATTCGTAGACACCCCGTTAGAAGCTTTTAACTTTAAAGATAGACTCAAAGTTTTACAATATAATAATTGGGTAAGTTATTATGATACGTTAATATCTTGTAATACACCTATACATCAAGTATCTCTTGAAAGATATAACCGTGATTTTGTAAATTGTTTTCCTAAAGAAGTTATTGAACGTATATTTTTACCTACTTTAAATATTTCCCCACTTACCATTAATAATAAGTCTGTTTCTGAGAGTGATTATTTATTTTGGCAGTATCCTAATTATACTGAAAAACGAGCGTACGAACTACACAACTCTAATAAGTTAGGTAGTAATATAGATGATAGTACACGAACTATTAATATATACCTTGGTGTACCGTGGGCTACAATTGCAGACTTTAAAGTGGTGCCGTATCATATATTAACCTTAGTACGTGATAGAGTTTTATTTCTTAGAGATCTTGCAGCTTCCTTAAAATATAACCTAAAGGTTCACACTGTTTGTCAAACAGTGAGGTGGTTTAGATTATTAGAGTATATGTATCAAGTGGGAATAACAGATATACATTTAGCACACTATGATTCTTCCATAGACGTGTTAAAGCTTTACGGTTATAAGTTAAACTTACACCCCTGGCATATATATGCTGTCAACACTGAAAGTGAAGATTTTACAACTTTAATAGATCAAGAAAAATACCCTGAGCAATATTTATGTTCTTTTATTGGGGCCTGGATGAAGCACTACCCTAACGACATTCGCTTGCAACTTAAAAATTTAAAAATACAAGATATTTACAAGCAGAGCGTTCTAATAAACGTTAAAGATGTATGGCACTTTAATACAATTGTTTTTGATGAACAGGTAAAGCGCAAAACTTTAACAACTAACACTATACAGAAATATAATGAAGATACAATTAGATATAATACAGTTTTGACTTCTTCTACTTTTTCTTTATGTCCTGAAGGAGCGGGTATTAATACAATTAGATACTGGGAGTCGTTAGCTTTAGGTGTTATACCTGTATTAATTACAAATGAACACAATCCAAACGTTATATCATTACATCCTAACTTAAAGATTTGTACAGTTTTAATTCATCCATCAAATTTAGATAATTTATTTGACATACTAAGTGGGTATACCCCTGAAATAATTGCAAATCTTAAACAAATGTGTATCGACACATACAAGATTGTAAAGCAGCGTTTATCTTTTTAAAAAGGTAGTGTTTTAGTTTTTATTAAGTTTGTATAAAAATCATTACGAGAGTGATCAACTTTTTTATTTTTAATTAAAAATTGATACACGTAATTCTCAAATTGAGTGTTTAATAACTGATCTATATATTCAAGTATTAAAGCGTTGGGGGATGCTTTTGATCTTATTTTATAAAGTTCATTAATACTATCTAACTCATTACCTGTTTTAAGATATAAAGCAATTAAAGCTATTGCTGTAGAACGACACCTACCAGCATAACAATGAATTAATAAATTATGATGTATATTATCAAGATGTAAATCTTTTAAGAAATTGTATGATTTAACAACACTTTCAAAAGATGGTGATAATCTGCAATCTTTATCACACACATCATAAAAATATATAGATTTAGTAACAATTTTTTTGTTTTTTAAATGTGCGTGGTAAGTTTCAATAACACCAGCGCGTTGAGGGTCTATAATAGATAAAACACTGTCTATATTATTAGACTCAATAAATTCTGCCTGCAACATTTGATGCAGATTGCATACAGTTACATTTGCAATCATGCTAGTTGCCTATTCACACCACAGATTGAGTTTGTGCTTAGCGTTGAGTTTTGTAGCTTTATTTGAAAGTACGTTAAACAGTTTAAGGCTTGCAGACTTGCAAATAGGCATTTTACTAAAAGCATTAGTCCATAAAAGTGATGCAACAGACCACATTGCTTTGACATGAAGTGTAATGATCGTTTTTTTCATACGCTAATTATATGCTAAAATCAACGTTCTCTGCAAGAAAATATTTTTTTTATTTTATATCTTACGCTTGGGCGGTGGTGGTGGTTGCTGACCATGCATATACTGAGGTTGTAACTGATAATCTGCAAACGATTTACGGTTTGTTACGTTAATAGATTGCATTTGTTTGTCATACAATTCTAAAAACGATAAATTTTGTAAATTAGATTTATCTAAATTTTGTTGTTTAATTTCAATGTCTGTAATTCGCTGACCTTTATCGTTAACGTGTTCATCGGAAGATGTGTCTGCATTTATTAGATTGGCACCAGTAACACGATTGTTGTAAAACCTACGCATTTGATCCCACATTTCAGGGGTAAAATTTGTTAGTGCATTTTGTTTTTTTGCTGTCTCTTGTACTACATTCCAGAATAAATCCCATTTGCCATCACTAAGTGGTACTGAATCTAACGTTCTCATATCTGATGTTATTTTTGTGTTCTGTTCTAGAAAGTTAATAAACTCTTGACCTTGCTCTTCAGTAATTTCATCTGAAAAGGTGTACTTTACTGGTCTCTTTGCGGGAGTCATACCGTCTACTACGCGCTCATATAGGGTATCAAAATTGCTTGACATAATATTATTTATTTATTAAATATGTATATATTTATGAATTTTGATACAATACTTCAACAAGCTCAAGAGAAATATAAGGAAACCCCTCAAGTAAAACCTGAAAGAAAACAAAAACCAGTTCTTAAAAAAGAAGTACGGTTATCGAATTTAAAGCAAATAAAAGCACAGCATCCGCAAAAATAATATGGTAAAAAGTATATGTGTTAAGCATGGTTGGTTTGTAGGATTGATGTGTACAGAGTGTTCTATATACATTGAGCCAATTGAATTAATAAACCATTTTAAAACTGTCAAACAAGCAGTAGATGTTAGTAAAAAATGTTCGATGTTACCAATTATGAGTAATAGTGATGTAGAAGTAATGAACAAGCTTGCTTTATTAAATGAATCTGAAGAGACGTTTCATCAGCTATATAGTAATGTACCAAAAGTTACAATAGAATCAATAGATCAATTGGTATTACAGGCTCTTGCAGAAGAAGTAGAGAGTGTAGACACAACTACTAGTAACTCTGTATCAGCCAATAATACACTTTCTGATTCAACTGAATTAGTAGTACAAAGTCAAGAGCTAACTACTAGCTAGATTTCTTAAGCGCACATCTTATTATAGATGCAATGAACGTTGAATATGTTGAACATATGGGTAGTGATCTTACAGTTGCTAATGCAGCTCGAGTTTCTTTTAATAAACAATCAACATGGGATGTTGAAAGCCATCAAGAAGATATAGACCCTGATACTCGTACAGTGTCACACTTACCTATACATACATTAAAGAAGGGTGATAAAAAGCTTATTGAATTTCTTGCAAGAGAAAATCACTGGACACCATTTGGACACTGTTTTCTTCAATTTAGAATTAAAGCCCCTATCTTTGTAGCTCGACAACTAGGTAAACATCAAGTCGGGCTTGTGTGGAATGAAATTTCGCGGCGTTATGTTGATAGTGATCCTGAGTTTTATTTTCCAGAAAAATGGAGAAAGAAAAACCCTGATAAAAAGCAAGGTAGTTATGAGGATGAATTCGTAGAGTTAAAATTTGCTGAAGAATGTCAACCTAAAGCTGTAGTGAATATGTGCAGAGAATTATATCATGCAATGGTTGATATGCAGATTTGCGCTGAACAAGCACGAATGATTCTACCTCAAAATATGTATACGGAGTGGTATTGGAGTGGCTCTCTTTACGCATTTTCTCGTATCTGTAATTTGCGTCTCAAAAAAGACACACAAAAAGAAACGCGTGAAATTGCTCAGTGTATTTACGATGTAATGAAAGAGCATTTTCCTGTTAGTACAGAAGTGTTGGTTAAAGTCTAACTACCAGAAGCTGTCTTCATACCCTTAATAATATCTTGATTTCTTTTAGTTTTAGTAACTATTAAAACTTTCATCTTTTCATACTCATCACGTAAACCTTTACGTATTTCAGATACTTTTTCAGGAGATCTGTGTATTTCTTCTGCAGACATATGAGCTAATTGATCTTGTAATTCACTGGCTCTTCTGCGAGATGCTACAATTGCACCTTCAATTGTTTCTTCAGGATCTTGAACATAAAAAACTGAATCTTTATCGTGTCTATGATCCATACTGTAATTTGCAACTGCCCCTAAACTTGCAACAACTGTTAGACCGCAAGCAGCTAGTATATTATTAGCGTCCTTTACAACATCCTTAAACCCTTCCTGCAATACTACAGGTTCATTAACAGGGGCTGTAGGTTTGTTGTATATTGAGCTGTAAGCGCTTTTAAGGCTGTTAAAGGAAGACATAATAGTGTATTTATTTAAGCAGAAAAGCATAAATAAACGTAAAGCCTATGTTTGAATCAACCAAAATGCGTAATGCGCTTACAGAGAGTTATAATAATATCAATAAACAACAAAATATTATTACAAAAGCTAATTATATACTTGAAAATAACAATTTGAGTCATTTTCATAAACCACTACTCAAACAACGTATATCTGAAATAATATCTTCAACAGATATCAACGAACAAGCAAAACATGATGCTTTAGATTTAGGTATACAAATTTTTAGAGCTAAAACACTTTCAGAAGCACAGATTGTAAATGCGTTACATGAAGGTTGGTTTGATAGCGCTGTATCAGGTGTAAGGAGTGTGGTAGGTGGGTTGCAGGGTATAGCTAAAAAAGGTGGTGAAGCTTTTCAAGTTGGTAGTTTTGTCTCAAAGCTAGGTGATATGGCGACAAAAATGGAAGCTGTTACTAATTGGTTAGCAGGCAAAGAATTTATTGAAGCTTATAAATTTGCACACAGTCAAGCAGGGGAACTTAATAGATACCTAGGTGTTAACACTGGGACTTCAGCTTCGGACGGCGGTAAATCTCAAGGTCAAGATGCTAATATAGGTAGATTCTTGTCTGCTGGAGCACAACTTGGCATACAGCTTACAAAGCAAGGTACAAATTTTAATACTTTCCAGAAAGAAATACAACAACTCACCAATACAAAGCTTGGTGTAGATACAGGTGATGGTTCAAATAAACATATCGATAATCACGCTGGTGAAGATCAATTTAAACGTAGAAAACCTAAACAAACAGCTCAAACAGCACCAGCTCAACAAACAGCTCAAACAGCACCAGCTCAACAAACAGCTCAAGCAGGGCCAGCTCAACAAACAGCTCAAACAGCTCAAACAGCACCAGCTCAACAAACAGCTCAAGCAGGGCCAGCGCGAGACGATAAAACCGGTCGATTTGTAAGAAGGTAACCTAAGATAATGTCTACACAACCAACTGAAATTCAATCTACAGATTGTATTGGTGCTTCTCGTGTAACTATAAACGAGAACTTTGAAACACTATATAAAGATCTAACAGCAGTAGAAGATCTGTTGGGTTTAGCTAGTGCAGATAAAGTTGGTGTGGTGCGTATTGGTGATGGGTTGAGTTATAGTACTGAACAAGGCAGTTTGAGCAGTTTAACAGTTTCAGTAGATAATGAAACAATTAAGATTGTTGAAAACAAATTAGTAGCTCAATCATTTATACACACTGTTACGTCAACATACCAATCAGGAAGTGGTATTGTTTTTGTTGCAACTGATCCTACTACAGAGAGTGAAGTTAATACTATTAGTGTTAATGCCGATTTAACTACTATAAAATTTAACGCTAACCATGCAATAATGGTAGATGTAGATACTGTAGCATCTTTAATGACGTTACCTTCTGCTACTGATGTGAGGTTTGGTACTGTTAAATTAGGTGATGGTGTAACTACAAACGGTGATAAATTAACCCTCAATTTAGTAACAAGTTCATTAGGGTTTGAAAATGGCCGACTCTACGCAAAACCGACCCTACCGCCACCACCACCTCGTGGTATTGTGCAGTTTATAAAGCCTGGTGACACAAAATGGGTTGTACCTACAGGTGTATCGTGGGTGAAGTTATATGCTTGTTCAGGTGGGGCGGGGGATAACGGGTCTACAACAGCTGCAGGATTTGCAACTATTTTACGTATACAAGGTGAGATAGTACTACAATTAGAAGGTGGTATTAGCGGTTCAAGTACAGCAATCACACTTAATGAAGAACGAGCAAGCGGTATAGTAATACCTGGGTCTACTACAGATGACTATACTAATACAGGTTTTAATTTCTTTTACAACCTAAGGGTAAACAATTTAGGTGCACTATCTAATATTGGAAAATTACCTGGAGCTGCAGGTGATAGTAAAAGTAGTACTGGTAGTGGTGGTATTATTATGTGTAGAGTGTATGAGGGTGAAGTTCTTAATATAACTGTAGGGGCTGGAGGGGGTATTGATACACCTGGTGTACAAGGTTTAGTTGTAATAGAATATTAACTTCACCATAAATAATAGCATGGTACTTGCTTCAAATTTAGATGTTTTTAATCTTACTGGAACCTACTATATAAACTATAATAGTACTGGTGTAGATTTATACCAGACTAATACAGCATTTCCGTTTTTTATAGTTCTTGATGAGAAGATAAAACCTGAAAGTGTTGGTACTCTTCTCTCTAATAAGCCTGAGGAATACCCTTTGTGGAATACTATACTTAACGTGGTAGATTATTGGTCAAGTGTAGTTGGTAGTACATCTGCATCAATGTGTACGGAACCACCCTTTATACCTACTTATAATAATGATCTTGAATTGCAGGTGCGTGTCAATCCTTTAATTAACAATCAACACAACGGTATTTCTATATATATGGGTGGTGTTGAGTCTGTAAAACAAACACTAGGTCAGGTAGTTGTAGATCTTGTGCGTACAAGATCTATAGACAATGTTACACCTTCATATTTACTCCCTTACCATTCTTCGTTATATTTTAATTTAACTAAACTACAAGAAGTTTGTTCAGAAAAACCATATATTAGTGTAAATAAAAAAGACTACTTTAGATTGCCGTTAGAAGTTAACATCGGTAACAAATATATAAAAGATAATTTATGGTATTTAATTGCGCATGAAATGTGTCACGCACTTGGCTTTGGCACTCTATGGTACACACGTAATTTAAAAGGTAAACTATTGCGTTCTTTTGTTGTAGGTGCTGGTGATACGTCTCAAAACCCACATAAACAACAAGAATTAAATTTGTTTTATTCTACTAACTCTCATTTTGATAATTCAAGAGATGCACAACATGATTTATTAACATTCATAGAAGGGGAAGTTGTTAAAGTTGGTGATGCAACATTTACTGATGCATACAACATTAGACACTCTAAAGGTACATTCCATTCTACTGCTGTAGCTAACTATAATAAACTTTTTAATACGTCAGTATCAGCTATACCAATTGAAAACGGCGGTAATATAAGTTCAATGGGCACACACTGGGATGAAGGAGCTGCATTTAGTTTAGAGAGAGAAATTTACGGTAATGATGGTAGAAGGTATTATGATTCTCCTGTACCGGGGTTGGGTGACGAGATAATGACTTCTGTTGTTGAAGTTTTTCGTAAGTCACCCATATCTATTATAACGCTCGGCGCTCTTCAAGACCTTGGTTATATAGTTAATTTTAATAAAGCGGAGGAATACACACCACTAACATTTAATATATTTAGTAATACAACTAAAACTATTTACCCTACTGTACAAGCTTATGGTAATACTAATAAAACTTTAGTGTATAACCCTACACTATCTACATTACAAATGGGGGATGTTATGTATGATTGGGTTAACAGTGATGAAGCAAATCAAGAAGTTATACCTATAAACGTACCACCTAACGGATATCGCAATTTAGCAGACCCTAGAAATATACCACTTGTATGTAGACGTGGTATTACATATACGTTTAATTGTTATGGTACAGTTACAAGTCAACAAAAAATGCTAGCTATTGTAATTGCTAGAGAAATTAAACTTGCACAAGATAGTACACGTATATTTGATATAGTTACCGATGATGGTAACGTTGTAGTCGAACCTACAATTCTTGCAAAAGGTTTTTGTACAATAAAATTCACACCACCAAAATCTACTGATTACAGTAGTATGTTATGGTTGAGAGTTGGTGTAAAAATTGATAAAGCAAAACTCAATACAAAACAATACCATTCTGACAAGCATAACTTTAAATTTATTAAAGTAGCCCCTATATACATTTATGGATAATTTTTCAACAGAAGAACAAGCGTATAAATATTTGTACGAGCGAGCAAGAGAAAAAGCGCATACCCCTCTTAAGACTTCAGAAATACAAGCATTATTGCCGTTTATTTCCCAGTCTATAATAGACTCTATTCACCACACAAAGGTCATTAACTTTAACGATTGTATGCCCAAGGTTTCAGTACCTCAGCAATAGAATATGAATATACTAGTAACAGGCGGTTTTGGATTTATAGGTGGTGGTTTTATACGTTCTTTAGCACAAAAAAACGATGTAGATACTATTGTTAATATTGATAGTAATAGTTCGTTTAGACCGAGGAAAGGTGCTTCACAGCCAAAGAAAGTTAGAAATTTTACTATTGATATCAATAATACAGGTTATTTACTAGATATACTTACTAACTATAGTATAACTCACGTAGTAAACTTTGCTGAACTTTCAGTCGGTTCACCTAAAGATATTTTTAATGTAAATGTAAATGGTGTAAATTCTCTTTTACATGCTTGTATAGATTATAAAAAAATACAACGATTACACCATATAACAACAAACGACATTTTTAAACAGAATGAGTGTGATCTAAACACGTTTACAGAAATGTCCCATATACATACAACAACTCCATATACTGCAAGCAAAGCAGCTAGCAACCACCTTGTACAGTCATTTTTACATTCATATCAACTACCTATTACAATGAGTAGTCACTCTAATGTTTATGGTAACTATCAAAAGTTGAGTAAACTAATACCCAAGACAGTCAATAATATTACAAATAATAAAAAAATAGAACTCTACGGTGCTGGTAGCACTGCACTTGATTGGCTACATGTTGACGACCATAGTCAAGCGGTATACGACATACTAACTGAAGGTGGTGTAGAAGGTGATTTGTTTTGTATTGGTTCAAACAATGTTATAACTAATAAAAACTTAGTAGAAAACATTTGTAAATATATGGATGTCGATCCAAGCAATTACATTTCTTATGTAGAGGTGCCTGAGAATGTAAGCCTTATGTCTAAAACGGTAGATTTTACTAAAATAAAAAGACGTCTAGGTTGGAAGCCTTTAATTGATTTAGCTACAGGTCTTGAGCAGGTAGTTTCTCATTACTCTTCTTCTTTTTGATTGGTTATTATAATTTGTTCGTTTGCTTGTAGTTGCTGCTCTCTATTAGCCTCAAGATCTGCTTTTATGTATCGCTTGAATATCTCTTCACGAGAAGCAACAAACACATTATTGTTTACGGTTGACGGCCCTGTATCAATAGATGCAATTTCTTTTTTAAATTGATGTTCTATTGCTTTTAGTTTAACATCATTTTCAAATTTCTTTTTTTGTAGATTGAGTTTGTTGGCTACTTCAACTGCTTTTGATGCAGAATTAAAAAGCTCGGCTAGAGAAGCTATTTCATCCGGATTACATCCCTGTACAACATACGGCTTTATATCTGCAATAGCCTCCATATTCATATCTATGAGTGTACTAACTCGTTTTAAAATATAGTTGTTGAGCTCTTCTTCTGTTGGTACTGCCTCTACAATTTGTTCTGTTTTTGTAATATTTGGTTTAGAGTTGTAACTACTTAGCTCATTAAGTAGTGTGCTTATATCATCCATAAAGTTATTTAAGGTTAGAGTTGAAAACGTCAAAGTATGCTATATTATTAAATTCTATGGAGATCACAATTCACACAATGCACGGTACGTTTATCGTACCAGGTCACAAACTAATGGAGCTAGTAGCGTGGTTGCGCGCAAATGCTGTTCAAGCTAACTCTCAACAATCAGTACAAGAACTACAGAGTAAATCTAACGGAAATCGTCAGCTTATTAACGAATAATCTATGTCTGATGAAGATTTTAGCAGTGGTGATTTAAATACATTTCGTTATTTACATACTTTTAATGTAGAGGTTAAGTTTGTACGCACTATGGGTAGTGCACGTCTACCTACTAAGGCGTACGAGTATGATAATTGCTGGGATATATATGCTGCATCTGGAGCTGTTATACCTTCAGGGGGTAGCGCTGTTGTTCCAGTAGGTCTTACAGTAGCCTACATTAGTAAGGGGTACGGGCTTGCTATCAAACCGCGAAGTGGTATAGGGTTTAAAAACGGTATTCAGCCGCATCTTGGTGAGATTGATTTTGGTTATCGAGGTGATTTATCTATTAAGCTATACAACTTTTCAAACCATATGCCTACTGACATACAGGGTGGAGATAGCCCTCATTATCACTACACTATACCTTCACCACTTGGTGAGGATTATGTTGTAAACGCAGGAGATCGTATTGCACAGTTTAAAGTAGAGCGTGTGTATCGTACAAAAGTTTCTTTTGTAAATAATACACTGCCAGGAGATCGCGGTGATAAAGGTTTTGGTAGTAGCGGTAAATAATATATAATAATGAATTCCTTTGAAGATATTTATGTAGAGAAGTATAGACCTAAAACACTTAATGATATTGCGCTACAACCGCAACATCGAGAGTTTTTTGAACATGTTAAAGCAACAAAAAATATTTCTCATACCCTATTAGTAGGGTCACCAGGTATTGGTAAAACCAGCTTGAGTAAGATTATAGTTAATGATTTACTTGATTGTCAATATCTCTACATAAATGCTTCAGATGAAAACGGTATTGATACAATACGTCATAAAGTAATTGGCTTTGCGCAAACAAGAAGTTTTGATGGCAAGCTTAAGATAGTTCTTTTAGATGAAGCAGATGCTATCTCTAACGAAGGTCAAAAAGCTCTTCGTAATGTCGTTGAAGAATACGCAGCAACAACGCGTTTTATCTTAACTTGTAATTATCAATACAAGTTAATTGATCCTTTACAATCTAGATTTCAAATCTTTGATATTACTCCACCATTACCTTGTATTGTTGATAGAGTTGTTACAGTGTTAAAAGGTGAAAACATAACTGTTGATAAAGAACAAAAAATAAAGTTAATTGAGTACATTAAAAATTACTACCCTGATCTACGACGGATTATTAATGACATTCAAAAGTTTTCTTATAGCGGTAAACTTAATATAAGTCTTGATAGTGTTAATAGTATTGCAAAACGTCTTTTAGATAAAATATTAAAAAAGGAATCAGCTACGAGCTTAAGAAAATTTATTATAGAAAATGAATCACACTTTTCTGGTAACTATTTAACTCTATTACGTCAATTATTTGAAGAAGTTTTTACGCTTCAAATAAACGAGCAAATTAAATCCAGTATGTTGAAGTGTATTTCTGAGAAAATGTTTAGAGATAGTTTTGTAGTAGATAAAGAAATTAATTGCTTTACAGTTTGTTTAGAGTTGCTTGAAATACTAACCTGAGCAATACCCGTTATCATTTTCTATAAACTCGCTTGGTAGAACGTGTTTATATGTACTATCATTAGACGTCTGATCTACTTTGTACTTTACTTGAACATTAGCTTCTTTAAGAGCTTGTTCTGTGTCTTTATAACTTCTCGTTGTATAGAGTATATTATTTGTGTCAGTATCAAGTATATTGACCTGATACTGTCCGTTATTATTCAAAAAAACTTCATGTACTAAATTCATATATTATCTCCCACAACACCCCTTTACAGGTGATTGATAATTACTAGTGTAGTTTTTTAGTGTGCTGTTTACTGTATTATCAGATGTATTAGATATTTTATTCATACTAAAAAAACTTTGTGTTTGTTTTAACGCCTCGTCGGTTGTTGAACATTCACTTGTTGTAAATAAATTATTTGTAGTTCCTTCTTCACGAACATGTGCTTTATAATTTTGTTTAACAGTATTAAACTCTATAATAGTTATATATTCTTTCATATTAATAATCAGGAAAATTAGACTTTATTGCTCTATGACGGTGTATTTTTACAGCTGTAATATTATTGTAATATTCTGATTCTGTAAAATAATGTAGAACTTTAATTATAAACCACTGCCCATAAAATCTAGTATCGAATGTAGAGTCAGGTCTACCACCTTCTAGTTTTTCAATAGCTGCAAACGTCCCAGGTTCTCGGTAAGTTTCACCTGGTATATCAAAATTAATACAAGCATTTTGAAAAATACCGCTCTTGAGTAGTTTATGTATACCTAATGTTTGATTAACATTACTGTCATCTGGTAAAAACGTATAAACAGGTCTAAGATTTTTCTTCTCTTTTTTATCTTTATTAATATTAACTAAAAACTTCTCTTCATCATCACCACCTTCAGAAAATAATTCTTTAATATAATGCTCTGCAATAAACTTTCTAGCCATTTCAACAGTATGTGCTTCGTAATTAACTTTGTAGTTACGAGTCTTCATATTGAATGTGTGTACTGGTCTTGATACAAATTCCTGGGCATTAAATTCAGCAGATATATCTACAAATTTATAATTTTTGATTGTACTTTTACCTGCAATAGCTACATCTACAAGTTTCTTTGCATCTGTACCTCTTGGGGCCATTGGTACCATACCTGTTGAATCACCAACCATTGCTTGTACGTAAAAATGCTCCATTTGCAGACTACCTGGTGATGTTTTACCTGCATTTTTAAAGTAATCTTTCAATGCACGGGTAGCAAAATATCCATAATCTGCTTCAGTAGGACCACGATTTATAGTTAACAAACATACATCATGAATTTTAATTTCACTATCAGCTCTATCTTGATAACCATTAGTACCTGCATACGAAGGTGCAGGAGCTCCATTACCACCACCGCTTGGACCACCTGCAGCCCCATTGCCACCACCACCTGCTGAAGTGTTTGCTGTACTTCCAGGTGTAGCCTTTGCGCCGCCTGCACCAGTGCCGTTTGCGTCTGGGCTACCATTTGAGCTTGCTCCTGAACCCTTACCAGCAGTAGCTTCAGAGGCAATCTCACCACTCGCTGCCAGTTTATGAGCTCTATGGTAGTTTGGACCTGTTTTACTACCCATAGTCACGACACTTGCATTTAGTAGTTCGCTTTTAGCTCCTTTTAGGAATGGTTTTTCATTATCTGTATAAAAGTCAACAGCCGTAAAATTTAATTTAGGTGCTCCATAGTCTGTAACTGTATAAACACCTTCAGGGTTATTACCTGTAGGGTTGAACGGAGACCCATCTTGTCTTTTGAACTTTACAACAGTTCCACCAGGCCACCTACATGAACCAATTGTTTTACCTGCTATTAACGGGCCGTATTTTCCTCTATAAGCATCGGCAAGAGGTAACACACCAGGTTTTGCTTTGCCCTTAGCTGCCATCTTTGCAGCTATAGCGTTTACCTTTGCTTCACCGCCCCACTTAGCAACTGCTTCGGGCGGTCTTTGTGATGGTATAATATCACAAAGAGTTGTTAGATCTGTCATCGGGCCACCATAGCAGGTGTATTGTATTTTTGTTTCTCTTGGATCTTGACAAGCTGTATTGTCTGTTTTTGCAGCGTTTGCAGGTAATCCGTCTG
>Ga0209297_1000630_pt1 | contig 21901 bp, 10 predicted proteins | sample S_130805_MF_Meta_FD_187322 | JGI IMG/M metagenome (GOLD analysis project Ga0209297, IMG submission 187322) | Freshwater microbial communities from Lake Simoncouche, Canada to study carbon cycling - S_130805_MF_MetaG (SPAdes) (version 2) | ecosystem: Environmental > Aquatic > Freshwater > Lake ...
TGTAGACTTGCGCCTGTACTTGGAGACGTCGCATAGCCCGGTCGAGTGCGCCTCACTGCTAACGAGGTAAGGTTTAATCGCCTTCAGGAGTTCAAATCTCCTCGTCTCCGCTCTTAGTTAACTCGTCGCAGCCCTTCTTTGATTGCGGTTTCAACTTCGTCAATTTTCGAATCTGAAACTTGGATAGTTTCCAGGAGCGGCTTAATTTCTTTCCAATCCAACTTTGGATTTACCGGGGTTGGGCTAATTGCTTTTACGCCAGCACCTAATGCGTAATCAAGATATTTGATTCCATCGCCGTGCACATATTCTTCAAAACCTTTAAATACCACCAAGGCGCAAGGAATTCCATAACTTTGACAAGTGATTAGTACGTGCATGGCACTGGTTATGACACTGTCATACTCATTAAGTTTCTTAATAAAGGAAACTATGTCATCAGGATGTGAAAGCAGGACGGATAACTCGTCAAAATTATTAGGAAGTATTACCGGAGCCTGCAAGTGAGTGTGATGACGCACGAGCGCAATTCGTCCATTAGTAGCGCCTCGGGTTAAAGGCAGAATTTTTGAGAGAACTACGCCTGGATCCCCGAAACTTTCAATTTTTGGCCCGCCTGATTGAACTAATAAATCAGCAGTATGAGGCCCTCGCACCGAGACATAATCCGCCTTCGTATTAATCGGATATTTAAACGAGCTCACTCCGGTTCCAACTACAACAGAGTTACTTTTTATAAATCGGCCCACAGAACCAAGGCTTACGATATGTTTTTTAATAGCCCGGCTCGTCAAACCTTGAAAAATGATTCTGTTTTGTGTGTAATGACTAAAGATGTAAGGCGTAAGCCAGTCGCCATAATTTCCTGGATATGGATTTTCCCACCAAGATAGGTATATTTTCTTCTCGCTTGGTTTTGAGGAGTAACTCAAATAACTAGATGCTGCCTTAATAGCTGCACTTTCATTTCTGGTCGGCAATGAAGTGCTCTGCAGATCCGCAAAAGAGCTATTGAATTTTACGGCATCCCCCGCTTTACCAGCAGCGACAATTTCTCCGATGATTTTACTGCTGACATTTTGATGTTTTTTTCCAGTCAAAAATCCAGTAACTCCTGATGCATCTACGATAGATCGTGCCTTATTCGACAAATCTTCCGGTAGTTTTTCTTCCACAACCTGAGCAAATTTCAGGAGCTCTTTCTTTAGCCCAAACCTCTTCTTATTGTTTCCTTTATGTTGGACAACCTTATTTTTGAAATTATCAACCTGCCCGCTAGATCCAAATCTAAAGAAGACTTCATGGCCTTCAAGTGATCCTCGGCCTTTATCAACTGCACAATTTGAGGGAATAATTTGGAAGGTCATATTTGGTGAAATAGCTCGCCAGGCAGCTTCAAAGAAGAAATCATCCGTAGCCTTAACCGTTGCCACTGCTTCAAATTCGGCTGCCGCAGCAACCATGCTTCTCGCCTGAGGGGTTGTATTTATCCCCCAAAAGCAAGGCTCCCAAAACCGTCCGCGATTTTCATAACCAATTCTTGCAGGGGTACTAAATCCGCGTTGAAACCCAATTATGTCTGCAGTTGAATTGAGAATGAAGTCAGGGATTGAGAATATTTCACAATCTACATCTGTCCAAAAAACTTTTTTATCAGGATTAGCCGCACAAACTTCAGCAATAAAGCCAACTTTCTTACGACAGATATCTGCCCAGTCATCGCCCGGTTGCTTTGCTATTTCTCGTAACTCGTAAGGGATACCGAGTGATTCGAGATTGGCCTTAAGTCTGGCACCATGGCTGCGGTAATAGTCATCAGCCGTATAAAACGAGCAAACTATTGCATTTGTTGCGACTTGTTTCGCCATATCTACCGTCTCGACCTAACTATCGCTGAAGTAACGCTTAAGCACGCTAGATTACCGCTTATGAGAGTAAATATCGCTCTTCAAACTCCAATAAAAATTGTGGTTTCTGCAACCTTGGTGCGTAATGCTGCAATTGTATCGTCTGCCAACTTGAGGAATAATTAAGAAATGCTAATCGTAGTAAAAGAGTTGTCGTACGCTGTCAGAACTTTATTTACTACTAATAAAGACCGGGTTGTTCTTCTAGGCTTAGTTCTAATCGCCGCCATGATTTCTGTTTCAGAACTTGCGGTGGCAAAGATATTTACCAAGATTATTGGCCACGAAAAAAGTATGGACACAACAAAACTAATAATTTTGATCATTGGGTTTTTCCTATTTTTTGGGGTTACCAAAGCGGGACACTTTCTTCAACGCGTTTACAAGGTCAGATTCTTCGAAAAAGCATTTAAGGAATCAAGTGCCGAGGTTCCTGCCGCAAAAGAAAACTGGCGCTGGTCACTTGCTTTTGAATTAACAAACATTCTGAGTACGTGTACTCAGCTCAGCGTGATCATTCTTTTCTTCGCATATTTAAGTTGGGAATTCGCAGTAGTCAATATCTTAGTAGTGCTCGCAATTTTCCAAGTTTACGGAGCTCTATTTAGTCATCAGCTGGAAGCACAGCGCGGATTTGTAATCGCAAGAAAGAACAAAGAGCTAATTACAAATGCGGTACGAATTGGAACTCGAGTAAAATCTGGCGAAATAGGCGTACTTATTTCTGGAATTGCAATGTTGATTCTCCTAGGTGTTTTAATTTATCTCAGCTATATTGATGGAATAAATACCTCAAATACAATCGTTCTCTTCTTTGGTTTAAAAATGCAGAATTCTAATTTTTCCAATATCTCAACGGCTTTGATGAGATTTGCCAGAGCTCGTACAAACAGTGAGTAAGTTCAAACTCTGATGACAGAGAAACTTTTGACGATCGGGTACTCAACCCTCGCTGATCGACTCGAGAACATAATTCTGCCTAAACTCGATTTACCGCACGAAATCTTCATATCTATCCAGAATCCTGGCAATATTGAATTCAAACTACCCACCAATTTCAAATTTCATGCTGTTACAGCTAATGAAAAAGGCGTAGCAAAGAGTCGGAACATTGTGTTGAGTAGTGCGGAAACCAAATATTTGTTATTTGCCGATGATGAGAACACTTTCCGTGGAGATAACATCAAATTTGCTATTTCATACTTGGAAAAACATCCAAATTGCGATCTTGTCTTAGCCCAGGCGGTCGATACCACCGGAGCCCTGCGCAAGGCTTATCCAAAAAGAGTAAAAAAATTAACGAAATTTAATTCTGCCAAGGCAGCAACTTATGAAATGATCGTAAGAGTTGATAGTGCAAAAAGTAAAGAAGTAGCTTTTGATGAGAGATTTGGCGCAGGCGCAGATAACTATTTAGGCGATGAGTACATTTTCATTGCTGACCTGCTTGATAAGGGCGGAGCGGGTGTTTTTCTACCGCTAACAATTGCAATTCATCCACTGGAAAGTTCTGGAAGTCGCTGGGGGTCTGATTCGGACTTACGTGCTCGAGCTGAGGTTTTTCAACGAGTTTTTGGAGACACTGCCCCATTAATCCGAATCGCTTTTTACTTGAAGAATTTGCGCAAGTTTGGCGGGCTTAAGAACCTAGTAAAATTCAGCTTTGGAAAGTTTTAATTGCGAAAACGTTATTCAGTGGTGAGTTAGACCAATAGTTAATAGACTACGACTGTGCCACAATACAAAGTAGCGATAGTTGGAGCCGGTCCTGCCGGTTATTTCGCTGCCCAGGCTCTCCAAAACTTACAGACCGATGACCTTTCCTTTGCAATCGACATGATTGAGCGCTTACCAACGCCTTGGGGCTTGGTTCGAAGTGGTGTGGCACCTGATCATCCAAAGATTAAGACTGTCTCTAAAGTCTTTGAGAAGGTAGCCACAGCTGAAGGTTTTAGCCTCTACGGAAATGTTGAGCTAGGCACAGATGTCTCAATCGATGTGCTGAAAGCAAAGTACGACGCTGTTGTCATCGCTACTGGATCTGCAAACGGAAAGAAACTTGGTATTCCAGGTGAAGATCTACCAGGCTCTATATCAGCTGCTGAATTTGTGCCTTGGTATAACGGGCATCCTGATTTTGCAGACTTTGACCCAGAGTTAGATTGCGACACCGCTGTTGTAATTGGTGCGGGCAACGTAGCGATGGATGTTGCACGAATGTTGGCGCTAGAACCTGCAGAGTTAGATGAAACCGATACTGCGCTTCATGCAATTGATGTGCTACGCAAATCAAATATTCGCAAAGTTGTAATTAGCGCACGTCGCGGTCCTGAACATGCAGCATTTACTTCACCGGAACTTCGCGATCTACCAAAACTAGAACACACCAATGTTTTAATGCAACCAGCAGATATCGCTGCAGCGCTCGAGCGCGCTGGCGCAGAACCAGAGAAAGAAGTTCGCAATAACTTAGAAGCGATGCGTCTGATTTCCGAATTAGAACAAGGCAAACATGCTCGCACCATGGAGTTTCAATTCCTGCATACACCTACTGAATTTCGCGGTAACGGCAAAGTTGAAGAAGTTGTATTCACTACAAATGCTGGCGAAGAGAAAGTTATTAAGTGTGGCTTAGTTATTACCGCTATTGGATATGAAGCAGACCCGATTGCTGGAATCCCTTATGAAAAAGGTAAAGTTTTAAATACTGAAGGTCGAGTAGCCGAAAATGTTTATGTTGTTGGCTGGGCAAAGCGTGGACCTTCAGGTGTAATCGGTACAAATAAATCAGATGCCGCAGATGTAATGAATTTATTATTAGCCGATATGTCAGAACCAAAGCCTGCAACAGAATTAATTTCACTAATTACAACCAATAAAGTTATTTCACAGAGTCATTGGGAATCAATAAATGCTGCTGAAATTGCAGCCGGTGAACCTCATGGAAAACCGCGTATTAAAGCTGTTTTCCGCGAAGAATTACTGCGTTTGGGTGGACTGTAAAAAGCAGGTATCATTACGACTTCGCTAAGCGCCCGTAGCTCAACGGATAGAGCATCTGACTACGGATCAGAAGGTTAGGGGTTCGAATCCCTTCGGGCGCACACAGTATTTTCTTAATTACAAATAGTCAGCAAGTTCTATTGGGTGAAACTTAGCCATTGACGCAGTTGGCCTCACGCGCGACGCTAAGCACATGAAGATCACCCGTCAATATCTAGATGTGAATGGACGCCGCGTTCATTATCGAAGGTGTGGCAGTGGTCCAGCGCTGATCATGGTTCATCAAAGCCCAAGGTCATCAGCTGAGTATGAAAAACTGATGCTCAAATGGGGAAGCTCATTTACTTGTATCGCACCTGATTCTCCGGGTTACGGTCAATCTGACCCACTTAATCTGAAATCTCCAAAGATAAATGAATTCGGTGATGGCTTAATTGAATTCCTAGATGTACTTGGCGTAAAAGAAGTTGCCGTTTATGGCTTCCATTCAGGTGGCGCAATTGCAATGAATGCTCATGTGCGCAATCCAGGACGCTTCACCGCGCTTGCATGTGGTGGTTATCCGATCTGGACAGATGCCGAGATGGCACTTTTTGCCAGTGGTTACTTGCCTTCGTTTAAACCAACTGGATACGGTGAACACCTAACTTGGGTTTGGTCTCGCATTCTTGAGCAGAGTTGGTTCTTTCCATGGTTTAAGACTGAAAGTTCAACTCGTATGCGCAATGCACATAATGATGTAGCTCGCGTGCACGCACAAGTAATGGAGTTACTTGATGCTGGCGATAACTACCAACACGGATATCGCGCTGTGCTATCTGCTCCAAGTGATATTCCGGCAGCTGCTGAAAAACATAATCCAGTCCTTATCGCTACTTACCAAGGTGATCCGCTTTTGATTCACCTTGATCGCTTGGCTGCAATGCCAGCTGGTTGGATCACCGGCAGTGCTGAAAACCCAGTAGCGCTTGAGGATTTATTCGAAGATTTCCTAAAGAAACATCCAGCACCCATATATGAATCGTTTGCGGCGGACGCGGATCGTGGGTTTGTGCCAGTTGAAACTAAGCACTTTGATGGTGTAATTCAGTGGAGCGGAAACTTAAGCGCCACAAAGTTAGTCCTCCACAACGTTGGTGAATCAATTGAAATGATTGAAGATCCTGGATCATTACTAATTGATTTACCTGGTCATGGATTATCAGGTGAGATCAGCGATAAAGCATCACTGGCTGACTGGGCAGATGTCATAACGGCGACCCTTACTAATCTCGGCGCAACGAATATTAATTGTGTGTCGGGTGATCAGATATCAGCGCTACTAGCGCTAGCTATCGCTAAAGCAATTGGCGCAGAGTGTGTCTGCGCAACAAAAGCGCATATTCCAGTTGATGGCGATAACTGGCAGGCGGCACAGCCTGATTTAACGCCTGATCGCTACGGTAATTACTTAACTAGAGCCTGGCAAGTGGTTCGTGCTGGACAATTCTTCTGGCCCTGGTTTGACGCTAAGAACACCAATGCAATTGAATTTACTAATAAAGAAATTGATCCTGAATATTTAGCAATTGCTCACCGCGCGTTATTGCGAGCACGGTCTCGTGAACAACTAACCAAGTTATTACTTAGCGCTGATAAAGCTAAATTAGTTGCTAGCGCACCAAAGATTTCCGAGTGGCACTTAGCTGCTTGGGCAAAAGATCGTACAGATATCTGGAGGCCATAAATGTCACGACCATGGGTAGATTTCATAAACATCGATGAGCAATCAGTACAAACCTGCACGAATGAGTACGGCACATTCACTTTCCGAGAAATCGCAAATGGCACGACACGTAATGAAGGTCGTAACTCACCAATTGTTGCACCGGGTAAATCCATCATGCTCGAACTCGACGGTAATTGCACGATCGCCGCACACGCAGCCCCGGTGTCTATGAAAGCTTTTGTTTTTGAAGGAAGCATAATCTTGGGTGAAGAAACGGTTAAAGAACGTACCTTCATTGAAATCGCAGCAGGCAATCAAGTACCAGCAATTACCTCAAATGGTAAAGCGAGAGTATTTGTAACTTACGATGGCGAATATGTAATTACTTCAGCGAAAGCCGATAAGAATGAAATCGTTATTAGATATATGCAGGATCTAGCGTGGAGTGCACCTATTATTTCTGATCTGCCAGGCGGAGCTGCTAGAAAAGCATTTAACGATCACGACGAATTTGGTTCGGGAATATTGGGCATATTGCCGCAGTGGGATTCACCTTTTCACGAATGGCATACTTTTAGCGAAGAGATCCTGATTGTTGAAGGCAGCATTATTTCTTCTTTCGGCACCATGAAACGGGGCGACTACCTATGCCACCCCGGCGGTAAAGACACTCAACACGGCCCGATGTATAGCAAAGAGGGCTGCTTAATGTTGGTTCTACGGGAAGGTCCAGTTGGTAACACATTCACACCTGCTGACCCAGCCGAGGTAGCATCACGCAGGGATTAATTAGTAGATCGGATTCACAATGCGCAATTTAGACGAACTTCAGAAACTACATAGTTCAAAGTGGTTGCGCTATGCCGCCGATGTATTGCCGATGCATGTTGCCGAAATGGATTTCGAAGTTGATCCAGGCGTTCGCGCAGTACTTGCCGAAATGATCATGAAATCAGATTTAGGTTATCTCGGGCCAATCCCTGAAGTTCCTCAAGCGTTTGTTGGTTTTGCGCAACGTCATTGGGGTTGGACCCCAGATGCAGCACAGATTCGCATGACAACTGATGTTGGTGTCGGTGTTGTTGAAGCGATTCGCGCACTAAGCAAGCCTGGCGATAAAGTAATTATTAATTCACCGGTCTATCACAGTTTTTATATGTGGCTCGATGAATTAAAACTAACAACTGTTGATGCACCACTGATTCACGAAGGCGATATTTGGCGACTTGATCTAGCAGCGATCGAAGCACAGTTTAAAGCTGGCGCTCGCTTTATTTTGTTATCTAGTCCGCATAATCCGGTCGGTCGCATTCATACCCTTGCCGAGCTAACCGCTATTGCCGAACTTTCAAATAAGTACAACGCTTATGTAATTAGCGATGAAATCCATGCCCCACTTACCTATGCAGATCAGAAATTCATTCCATACCTTTCAATTCCAGCTGCTCAACGCCGTGGAATTATGGTTACTTCATCTAGCAAGGCATTTAATTTTGCTGGCTTAAAGGCTGCAATTATCGTTACTCAGAACCAAGAAATGTTTGAAGAGCTAAATGCAATGCCCGAGGCAAACCACTGGCGGGCTTCATTATTGGGCGGTTTTGCGATGGCAAAGGCTTTTGCAGGCGGAGATAAATGGCTTGCCGAAACCATGACCCAACTTGATCACAATCGTAAGTTAGTTAAAGAGTTACTGGCCAAGTATTTGCCGGACGCTAAATATGTAATTCCGCAAAATAGTTATTTAGCTTGGATTGATATCTCTTGTTTGGGTCTTGGCGACAACGCTTCGGAATACCTAATTGAACATAAGAAAGTCGCCTTTAATCCAGGTACCGAGTTTGGTGAACAGTTTGGTGCTTACATCCGTCTGAATTTCGCGACTTCACCTGAAATTATCGAAGAAGGTATCAAGCGCCTAGCTTCTTAAGCAGCCTTACTTGAATAAATCTCGTACTGCCAAGGCTTTAGCGTCAAAGTTAATGTGGTTTTAAGCGTTGCTAATTTACCTGTACTAAATAGATAGTAGGCAGCGTTTAATTTTGTTAAATTTAAAGTTACTTTTTGGGTTTTATCACTGGCATTAATTACGGTAAATACCTTATTAGCACCCGATGTGCGCGAGTAAGCAATCACAGAATTGTTATTACCTGGTGTCGGCACTAACTTGGCACTTGAATTATTCCAAAGCGCAGAATTTTTTGTTTTTAAAGAAACCAACTTTGTATAGAAGGCTGTTATTGAATTAGCCAAGCTTAAGCCTGGAATAAGGTCCTTTTCAAAAAATGCCAAACGTTTAGTGTTGCCTACTTCTTGACCCGAATAAATCAACGGCATTCCTGGATATGTGAAAGTCAGGGCTGCCATTGCAGAGACCGAGGCCCCTAAGCGATCAAATTCAGTGCCGCTCCAACTATTTTCATCGTGATTTGTTATGAAGTTCATGGGAAAAGATCGAGTTGGATAAGTAAATGATTGGTTTGTTGCCATTGCTTCTAGATCTGTGCGGTCTTTGCCGCCATCGGCAATAGCTTTAACTAAATCTTTAAGTTCCCAGTTGTAATTTGCGATAAAAGCATCATCAAGCAAACTCTGCACGCTTTGGTCTTCAGCCAGCATAAACAATGGCTTTATCGCCTGTAACTGAGTATTAGCTTGCTTCCAGAAGTCTGTTGGCACGCCTGCTGCAACATCGGCACGGAAACCATCGACATCGAAAGTCTTAACCCAGTAAGCCATCGCCTCAATCATGGCTTTGCGCATATCTTGATTCTTGTAATTCAACCAAGCAACATCAGTCCAGTCGTTATTAGGTGGAATGATGTTGCCGCCAGAATCTGTGTGGTACCAAGACTTATTCGCAGTCCATGGGTTGTCCCAACCAGAATGATTCGCAACCCAATCGAGAATTACTTTAAAACCAAGGGCATGGGCCTTGGTCATTAACGATCTGAAATCTGCTTCATTACCAAACTCTGGATTAATACCTTTGTAATTAGCAACCGAATAAGGCGAACCCAAACTTCCCTTGCGATTTAATTCTGAAATTGGATGAATCGGCATCAACCACAAAATCTTCACGCCCAGTTTTTGCAACCGCGGCAAGTGTGCTTCAAAAGCTTTGAAAGTTCCGGCTTCGGTGTATTGACGAACGTTTACTTCATAAATTGTTGCGCTATTAGCCCAGGTTGGTAGCACGGAATTGCTGTTATACGCGTTAGCAGGTTGTATACCGAGAGCCCCGACTGTAAACATTGCAATAAGAATAATCCGTAACCGCTTTGAAGTCATGCTTAATTCTATTGGCCATACTAAGATTTACCTATGATCACGATCCCAGAGACCGATTTAGTAGTTCATCCACTTTGCCTTGGCACCAATGTCTTTGGTTGGAGCGCAGACGAGACAGAGTCCCATCAAGTATTAGATGCATATGCGGCCCATGGTGGAAACTTTCTTGATACCGCAGATGTTTATTCGCAATGGAAACCTGGTAATCAAGGTGGCGAATCAGAAACAATTATTGGTAAGTGGCTGACTAAGCGCGATCGCAGCAAAATTGTGGTGGCAACTAAAGTTTCAATGTTAAACACTCGACCAGGGCTATCTGCAAAAAATATCTTGGCAGCTTGTGATGACTCATTACGCCGACTACAGACTGATTACATCGATATTTATTATTCACACCGCGATGAAACCGAAACTCCGATGGAGGAAACCCTAGGTGCCTACGCCGAATTAATCGCAGCCGGAAAGGTGCGCTACATAGCCGCTTCGCAGCACACTGGTGCACGCTTGCAACAAGCGCTAGATATCTCTGCAGCTAACGGATTACCTGCTTATATTGGATTGCAAGATCAATACAACTTGATTTATCGCAAGCCATTTGAATCAGAACAACAACCAGTGCTTGCTAATAACAATTTAAGTGCAATGCCGTTCTACGGATTAGCGCGCGGATTCTTATCTGGAAAATATCGTCCCGGCGTTAAAGTCGAATCAGTTCGCGCTGAAGGAGTAGCTGAGTTCTATAACGATAAGAACTGGGCTGTGCTAGATCGAGTGCGCGAAATTGCACAAGATCACAACGTGCCAGTCGGCGCCGTCTCACTAGCGTGGATACGTTCAAATCCGCAGGTCAGCACACCTATCGCAAGTGCGCGCACGGTCGAACAACTCGAAGAGATTGTCCAGGTTGTCGAGCTAACCGACGCTGAGCTTGCGAGCCTGAATTCCCTTTCGGCCTAACTACTAATAGAGTTTGGCAACGTGAAATTTATAAATAAGCCAAATCACGATCTCACCTATGACGATGTATTCATGGTGCCAAGTGCTTCTGACATATCTAGTCGCATGGAAGTTGATTTAGCTTCTAACGATGGATCCGGAACCACAATTCCAATTGTTGTCGCAAACATGACTGCAATCTCTGGTCGTCGCATGGCCGAGACAATTGCTCGCCGTGGTGGCATTGCGGTTATCCCGCAAGATATCCCCCTTGAGATCGTTAAAGATGTTATTTCTTGGGTTAAATCTCGTCATACATTTTTTGATACGCCAATCACGCTAAGCCCTAATGAAACAGTGGCCGATGCTGTTGGGTTACTACATAAGCGCGCTCACGGGGCCATCGTTATTGTTGAAGAAAACAAGCCTGTAGGCATTGTTACTGAAGAAGACTGTGCTGGCGTTGATCGCTTTACGCAGCTGCACTCAGTTATGAGCAAGGATTTAATGACTTTGCCAGATACCGCAGATGCCCATGCAGCCTTTGATTTCTTGCATCATCATCGTCGCAAGCTAGCGCCAGTGGTTTCAGCCAATGGTGAACTCGTCGGAATTCTGACGCGCATCAGCGCACTTCGTGCAACTCTTTATTCACCAGCACTTGATGCTAAGAATAATTTGCGAATAGCCGCAGCAGTTGGCATCAATGGCGATGTAGCTGCGAAAGCGAAGTATTTAATCGATGCTGGCGTAGATGTATTAGTGGTTGATACCGCGCATGGTCATCAACGCAAAATGATGGAAGCGCTAAAAGCAATCAAAGCACTTAATTCAAATGTGCCGATTGTCGCTGGCAACGTTGTTACTGCAGACGGCGTAAGAGATTTAATTGCAGCGGGCGCCGACATACTTAAAGTTGGTGTTGGCCCAGGTGCAATGTGTACAACACGTATGCAAACTGGTGTTGGTCGCCCACAATTTTCAGCAGTACTTGAATGTGCAGCAGAGGCGAAGAAACTTGGTAAATCAGTTTGGGCCGATGGCGGAGTTCGTCACCCTCGCGATGTTGCACTCGCTCTCGCTGCTGGTGCGTCAAATGTAATGATCGGCTCTTGGTTCGCCGGAACGTATGAATCCCCCGGTGATCTACAAACTGATGCGAATGGAAAACTTTTCAAAGAATCATTCGGCATGGCATCTGCTCGCGCAGTCGCAGCACGCACCTCACAAGAAGACGCATTTGATCGAGCACGTAAAGCGTTATTCGAAGAAGGCATTTCAACTTCGCGCATGTATTTAAATCCTGCTCGCCCTGGTGTTGAAGATTTACTCGATGAAATAATCGCAGGTCTTCGCTCCTCTTGTACCTATGCTGGAGCTAAATCACTCGAAGAGTTTGCAGAACGCGCAACGATTGGAATTCAATCAACTGCTGGTTTTGCTGAAGGTCGCCCACTTCATTCTTCTTGGAGTTAACGATCACCCGTAAAGGGTGATTTCATAGGGTGATCTAAAGAGATACGAGGTATTTCAGTCACCCTCAATAACGGGTGCTACCTACGCTTATCACCTTAAGGGAATCCCGTTAACTTAAGTTAATAAAGAGGTATAAGTGCGTAATTGGCGCCTGTTTGATTTAACTTCGTTTACAAGTCATTCCCGTATTGAAATCAAAGCGCGCATTTCAAAATCTTTAGTTTATTTATTTCTAATTTCCTCGCTAGTCAGTATTTCTGGAGTTGTAAATGCACCTAGAGCCGAAGCTGGTGTTCTTGGAACTATATACAACGTAGCTCCAGTACTTTCTGGTGGGGATACCTATTCTGAAGGCGCCTGCGCAACAGATTCAGTCGTTGTTGGAATAAATATGGGATGGAACCCAAGAACAAATGCGTTTGTCTGTGCACCACTAAATGCTGATTTAACTATTTCGCCGCTATCTATAACTTGGCGAACTTCTACATATGTAAATTACGCACTCTGTCCCGATGGCATGTCAGCATCTGGTTTGGCATTTATTAACTCAAATGGAATTCGCGCAGCATTAATTTGTCAAACACCACCAGGCATGAGCGATACTGCAGTAGAAACTCAGTATGTAAGCGCAAACCACACGCCAAGATTAATTGATAAGCCTGCAGGAACTGCTTATTACGGTGGTTCGGCTATGCGTTGTACAGCTGGCGATCTAATGGTCGGTTGGCGTATTTGGTCTGGCGCTTGGTTAGATGGAATAGCTCCACGATGCGCTCCATACCAAAAATTTAATATTTCATATAACGTAAACGGTGGCAGCGGAACTGCGCCAACTACGCAGACTCAAAGCACCCCCAACGAATCATTAACAGTTGCTACTTATTCAGGCACTCGCGCTGGTTATACAAATGCCGGATGGAACACTTTGGCGAATGGAACTGGCACAACAATTAATGCTGGCGACATAAAAAACAATTTCTCTGCGAACTTGCCACTTTATGTGCAGTGGAACTCAACGATTACTTATGATTCAAATACGGCCACGACTGGAACGGTGCCTAGCCCCACAACTGCAAAATCTTCTGCGGCAGTTACTACTTTGGCCACAAATAGCGGCACGCTAGCCCGCCCTGGATATACATTCAGCGGTTGGAATACTTCCGCAAATGGTTCGGGCTCAAACTACGCTGCAGGCTTAACAACATATTCATCACCCGGCGATATAACGCTTTATGCCCAGTGGAATTCAACAATCACCTATAACGCAAATGGCAGCACTTCAGGCACTGTGCCAGCTGCAACAACTGCTAAAGGCGATGCACCAAATACCACCTTAGCCACAAATACTGGAACTCTGGCAAAAACAAATTACGTCTTCGATGGCTGGAATACCGCCGCAAACGGGACCGGTACCAGTTATGCAGCAGGGGCTACTAATTTTGCATCGACTGGCAATACAACTCTTTACGCTCAATGGAAAGCCGTCATAACTTACAACGGAAATACAAATAATGGTGGTGCGTCGCCTGCAGCAACTAATGCAATTACTGCATCAATTTCTTTACCAGGAAACAGTGGTTCTTTAACTAAAACAGGTTATGCATTCGATGGTTGGAACACTGCAGCTGATGGGTCTGGAACAAAGTTTGCTGCAGGCAGTACTTATACAGTTACTGGTTCAGCAACTCTTTACGCAGCATGGACTCCAAATAATTCTGGGTTAACACCAAGTTTTAACACCGACGCCTCAGATGGCATAGGTGTTGCTGTAAATGGAAACGTTGTAATTAATACTGCTTACACAAATTCAGCCAATGACTTAGTGCTTTCCCAATTTCCTGACAAGGTTCAAATTATTGCAACGGCGACTTCGGGTACTTTGGCGATAACAAATACTACAAATCTAACTCTTGCAACTGGCTATCAAATTGGACTGGGCGGAGCAGCTGGATCAATTTCATTTATCGGAAACGTCGCGGACGTAAACACAGCACTAGCATCATTAAAATACAATGCGCCCGCTTCAGGCGGAAACGCAACAATTACTGTCTATGCTGCTTACGCTGGAATTAATGGTGAATACATATACAACCCTGCCACGGGGAATAGTTATTTTCGGCAGCTTATAAACCAAACTTGGAATAATGCTTTCAATCTCACGACAGCTTCAAATAACTGTGGAATTTCATTTAATGGAATGTGTGGTTACTTAGCCGTCCCAGATGATCTCGCAGAGAACCAATGGATTGTAAACTCTGTAGGGCAGGGTTGGATAGGAATTAGAAATAACGCTCAAGGGGTACGTCAATTTGTTCCAAATTCACCAAACCCTTCGGGCACTGTAACTTTTACTAAATATGCGTCAAATTCTCCAAAAAATTCCGCTTCGGCTGTTTCGAAGATTGCAAACGCAAGTGGTGAATGGATGGAGGATTTGCCAACTGGATCAACAGCTACGCCTTTGTTCGAGTTCGGAGGCAAGAGTGAAACTCCACTATTTGGGGCTTTAACACGCACCATTCAAGTAGCAACCATTGCGACACCTGGCGCTGTAACTCTTACTGCGGGATCAGATTCCGGTGCATTTTCAACAGATAAAATTACTAATGACAATACCCCAGATATTCAAATTGCCGGAGTTACTGTTGGCGCGACAGTCACATTAACTGCCACAAAGACCGGTGGCGGAACCGTAACTTGTACTTTCGTAGCGACTTCCACAACACAGACCTGTACCTTCCCAACTCTTTCAGATGGAACTTGGTCGATTGCGGCAACTCAAACTTACGGAGGCGCTACTTCATCGAGCTCTACTGCGTTAGCAAATGTAGTAATTGATACTGTTGGTCCAACGGTTGTTCTTTCTGCAACAGTAGGTGCGACTAATGTTTCAAGTGGATATCTAGATCCAATCGCACGTAATACAGCGATAAATACTTACACAGCAAAAGCCACATTCTCTGAGAGCGTAACTGGCTTATTGATGAGCGAGATAACCAAAGACTCAAACTCAACTTCTTGGACAATCGGACCAACGCTTTCAGGTTCGGGTGCTGCATATACATTTTCGGCAACTAACTCAGGTTTACTTGTTAATACTGCCGGCAAGCTATTGCTACGAGTTGCCGACGGAGTTGCCGTAGATACGGCTGGAAATAGCAATACAGCCACAACTTCTGATTTTGTGATTAACTCCGTTGCAAAAGTAGATTTCTGGGACTGCGGTCCGCTTGGTCAATATTGCACTGGCGGAACGGGGCCAACTGCAATTACTCAGAGCTCATCAGGCGGATCAATAACTCTCCCAGACGCTAACACACTCTACAAAACTGGATTCTCCTTCGTTGGCTGGGGCGAGACTCAGACGGCCGTAACCGTTCTTACAGGTAGCTACACACCTACAACTCGAATAATTCTTTTCCCACAATTTAAGTTACAAGTAAAGTATTTCTCCAATAATGCAACTTCAGGTTCAGCACCAGCAGCAGTAGCCAGAGATGCGTCTCCGTTAGTCACGACAGCTGCAGCAAATAGTGGAACCTTGGCGCGCACAAATTTCGTATTTGGTGGGTGGAACACTAGAGCTGATGGATCAGGAACCCATTATGACGTCGGTGCATCTTTAAACTTAACCGCCAGTTTAGATTTATATGCCGAATGGCAAGCAACCATTACCTACAATGGAAATACCAATACTTCAGGTACCGTCCCATCACCGACTATTGCTAAATCTTCCGAGGCGGTAACAGTACTTGCAGGCAACACTGGCAATCTGGCTAAAACCGGAAATACTTTTAAGGGTTGGAATACCGCCCCCGACGGCACTGGCACCTACTATCCATCAGGTGGAAATTTAAATGGTTTACCTACGCCTTATATGCGCTTTCAGGCCACTGACTACAACACAACAACTGGCGTATGGACAGATTCATCAGGAAACAATCGCAACGTTTTAGACCCAGCAACAGTCGGAACAATTACTAAAGTCACAACAACAGCAGGACAGAATTCGACCTCGAAATCTTTTGTGGCAGTTAATGGAAATACAACCGCAACAGTGACGTTTCCAAACGCGCAACTAAATACATATACCTTCTGCCACGTAAGTCGTTATGCGGGCGCTAATCGTCAACGTATTTTTACCCACCCGACCGTTAACTGGCTAAGTGGTTATTTATCAGGCACTTCCGGATCTTTCTATGGTGCGGGCAACAACGGAAGCGTGTCACCAGCCACGAATGATTTAACTTGGCACGTTTTCTGTGACTACAACAACTATTTCCGAAATAACGGAGCTACTTCAGCATCCGTAAGTAGAACTTCTTTACCGGCAAACATTGGTATTTCAACTTGGGCAGCACAAGCTTCAGATTGGGAAGTTGCCGAAATTTTGGTGTACAGCTCAACGCTAACTCTTACTCAGATTCAACAAATTGAAGGATATTTAAAAGACACTTATGGTTTAACGGCTGCAACCGTGCCATCAACCGCACTTGGAACATCAAACTATGCAGCTACTGGTGATTTGACTCTGTACGCACAGTGGACGCCAGATATTTACAACATTGCTTACAATGCAAATGGCGCTTCAGGTTCACCAACTAAATCAGCTGACACATTTACCTTTGGTTCAACGCCACTTGTGATGCCGGGTATCGGCACAATGACAAAGACAGATAACACTTTTGTAGGTTGGGCCACAACTAACAACGCAACAACATCAGTTGGCACCACATACTCACCTACTGCATCTGGAACACTTTACGCGGTTTGGAAACCAGCTGAATGGAAAGTTACCTATGATCCGAATGGTGGCTTGGGAACCGCGCTTCGACCAAGTGATACTTTCACTGCTGGCACCGTAACTGGAATTACGTTGCCTACAGTAGGCACATTGGTGAAGAAGGGTTATGTCTTCGCTGGCTGGGTCACGACTTCAACTAGTACTACCTTGCTAAGTGGTCCATACACTCCAACCGGTGATGTAACTCTTTATGCGAGATGGACGCCAGGAACATTCACGCTTTCTTACAATGCAAATGGCGGAACCGGCACAATTGCTAATACTTCAATTACCGCCGATGTTGGAACAACTTTAGCTACAACGGGTATGACAAAAACAGGCTATACATTAAGTGGCTGGAACACGTTAGCTAATGGCACCGGCTCTAGTTATTCGACCGGAACCTCACAATCTTTCTTAGAAAACACTACTTTATATGCGGTTTGGAGCATAAAAGCACCGGCTGTGCCAACTGTAAGTGCCACTGCTGGCAATGGTCAGGCGACAATTTCTGTTACTTCATCATTGCTTGATACAACTTCAAATGGTGCACCAGCTTCATTAACAGTTACTGCACTTGATTCGAATGGCGTTGCACTAAACCCTGCAAAAACTTGCACAATTACTTTGCCGGCAACAAGTTGTGTGATTGCCGGTTTAAGCAACACAGTAAGTTATAAATTCTCAGCAACAGCAACAAACGCTGGTGGAACATCTACGGCTGGAGCTGCATCTACCGCTGTTACTCCGGCAGGATTTGTAGTTACTTATAACGTTGCCACAAATGGTGGATCGACTTCAACAGCGACAGATACTTTCAACACTGGGACACCACTCACGCTACCCGCGGCAACTAAATCAGGTTACACATTTGCTGGTTGGTATAGCGCCGCAAGCAGTGGAACCTTAATCGGGCCTGCGGGTGGCGCGTACTCACCTTCTGCAACCACAACTGTTTACGCTACATGGACACCTGTTACATACACAATTACCTATAACGGCAACGGCAATACCTCTGGTGCTACTCCAACTAATGGCGCTTACACAAGCGGATCTACTGCTTACACGGTACTTGGTGCTAATACTCTAGCTAAGACTGGATATGACTTTAGTGGTTGGAATACTGCGGCTGACGGTAGTGGCACTAACTATTCAGCAACAGGAACATATTCAACTTCAGCAAATTTAAGTCTTTTTGCTAAGTGGACCGCCACAAATTACACAATTACTTATTCATTAAATAGTGCAACCGCAGGAACCTTGCCAACTCAAGGTACAAAGACAATTGGTCAGACTTTCCAATTGGCAGCAGCAACGGGAATCACTAAGACCGGCTTTACTTTCGGTGGCTGGTCAGACGGAACAAATACATATACCGCTGGAACGAACTACACAGTTGGCTCGGCAAATGTAACGCTGAGCGCAGTATGGATAGCCACTTATATCGTCACTTACGATAAGAACGGTGCGACTGCTGGTTCTGCACCTGCGCTTACCAGCTATGTGACTGGCGCTACCGGAATTACATTGCCTGGGGCCGGCGATTTGGTAAAGAGTGGTTATGTTTTTGTGGGTTGGTCAACAACACCAACAGGCAGTGCGGTTTCAACACCATATACCGTTAGCGCAAATACAACTCTGTATGCAAAATGGTCACTAGCATCTATAAATATTTCATTCGCAGCAGGAACAGCAAATTCTGCCGCCGCTATCGGTGTAACGCTCCCATTAAATACAACTGCCACATTTGGTTCGCTATACACGATGCCAACAACCACTAACTCAGTCACAGCAGCTAATAATGATGTTTATGTGTTTTCAGGTTGGTCTGACGGAACTGCAATCTATAAAGCAGGCGATTCTTATCGAATGACTGCGACCGCTCCAACCTTTACCGCTCAATGGAATCGCGTTTACGATGTTCGATATGTTTTAGGTGGCGGCACATCAACTGATCCCAACATCGCTAATACCGATCAAGAGTGTATTGATAACGGAGCCGCTGGTCTTTGTACTAATAGGCAAGGCATTACAACTTCAATTGCACCAACTCGAACTGGTTATGACTTTACCGGTTGGGTTGATCAGAGTGGTGAATCAGTTGCCGCAGCTAGCAGTTACACAGTTCGCGATGGCCACTATATTCTCTACGCTAGTTGGACGTTTAAGAATTACACAATAACCTTTGATGCACAGACTGGCTCAGGTGCACCTACAACCCAAACTGGAAACATTGGACAAATTGTTTCGCTTTCAGCAACTGCGCCAACACCACCGGCTGGACAGAACTTTATCGGCTGGAATACTGCGGCGAATGGTTCCGGAAGTTCTTACGGGGCCGGAGCCCAACTAATCCTCGGCTCTTCTGATGTAACTCTCTATGCCCAATATGCAGCAGCCACAATCACATTGATTTACGCTGGTTTAAAGAGTTCAGGTTCACTGCCTGTTGCCCAAAGTGCAGCCAGTGGATCGAATATTCAACTGGCAGCTGGAACTGGTTTTGCTCGTACCGGCTATAACTTTGCTGGCTGGTCTGATGGTTCGCAAGTAATCGCTGCCAGCAGCACTTATCAAATGCCTTTAGTAAATACGCAATTAACTGCGCAATGGACAGTTGCACTTCCTAACACACCTGCTGCGCCAAGTGCAGTTGTTGGTGATGCAAGTGCAGTGGTCACAGTTAACCCAGGCACCGGTAGCGGCGGTGATGCGGTCTCTTACACAATTACAGCGTCACCAGGTGGCGCAAGTTGTACCGTCTATGCGCCAGCGACAACTTGCACAATTGCGCCACTTGCAAATAACACTGCCTATACATTCACAACTACTGCGACTAACGCCACTGGAACAACTTCTGCTTCGCCAACATCTTCTTCAGTAAAGCCGTTAGCCAAGCCAGATGCACCGAGCAGTGTTGTTGCTACAGCATCTAATGGAAGCGCTAATGTCTCATTTACTGCGCCAACTAACGTTACAGAATCGGCCCCAACCAAATACACAATTACATCTTCACCTGCTGGTGGTTCGTGCGTATTAAATTCACCTTTGCCAAATCCGCTTGCATGTAACATCACTGGGCTTACAAATGGAACTTCCTACACATTCACGGTAATTGCTGAAAATACACTTTTTACATCTGATACTTCTACTGCTTCGGTAGCGGTTACACCAAAGACATTACCTGGTGCCCCAAGTGTTAGTGCTGTTTCATCTTCACCCGGAACGGCAACGATTACAGTAACTGCACCTGCAAGTAATGGTGGATCAGCAATAACTGGTTACACAATTACTTCATCGCCGGGTGGTTTTACTTGCACCGTAGCTCCATCTGCCAACCCGCTAGCTTGCGATATCTCCTCTTTGGTTAATGGAACTGCTTATACCTTTACGGCAGTTGCCACGAATATTGTCGGTGATTCACTAGCTTCAAGCGCTTCATCATCAGTAACACCGGCTGGTTTGCCAAGTGCGCCCGCGGCTGTGGTTGCGGTTCCTGGTGATGGAAAAGTCACTCTAAATATCACAGCAGGTGCCGCAAATGGCGCGGCCATTACGGGCTATGAAGTAACCGTAAGCCCAGACGGGACTGTTGTAACTTTAACTTCAGCTCCGTACGAAGTTACCGGTTTAACGAATGAATCACTTTATACATTTTCAGTTAAGGCAATTAACTCAGTTGGCACAGGTAGTGCCGCAACAGTTTCCAATAGCGCTAAGCCAAAAGCTGTTATCTCGCCAACAGTCGTAACTTCAAATGCACCGACTGGTGATGTTGAAGTAGGCAAAGTGTTAACTCGAGATCTTTTCTTTACTGGTGCACCTACTCCTTCGGTAACCTATCAATGGGTAGCGTGCAATTCGGCAAGTGATTCTTCCACTTGTGTTGATATTGCCGGAGCTACAAATACAACTTTCACTATAACCTCTACACAAATCGGAAAGTACATAGCAGTAAGAGGGACTGCCACAAATACTGGTGGATCAATCACAGAAATTTCACCAACTACTGATCTTGCTACCGCGGCGTTAACAATTGCAGCACCTAATTCTGGAATAAATGGAACTGCCGATTCTGCATACTCAATGGTTCCAGTTTCAACAGGTGGTACCTCACCAAAGTCATTTGCATTGACAAGCGGAACCTTGCCTACCGGTCTAAATTTTGATCCAACAACAGGCGAAGTAAGTGGAACTCCGACAGCTGCCGGTACATCAACCATCACAATAACGGTTACTGGCGCTAATGGAGTAACTGCCTCGCTTACTTTAGCTATCGCTATTGCTGCAGCCTATGTTGCACCGGCACCAGAACCAACTCCACCACCTGCGCCAACTCCCGCTCCAACACCACCGCCACCACCGGCACCGGTTTATGTTGCACCAACAGTTCTTACCCCAGCTTCCATCTCTGGAATTGCACAAGTAGGCACGACTTTAACTTCTTCAGTCAACTTTGGCGGCACCCCAACGCCAAGCGTTACCTATCAATGGCTACTTTGTAAAACATCTTCAGATGTATCTTCTTGCACCGAGATAGCTGGGGCTACGGCAAACTCTTACCTACCTTCTGCTACCGACGCTGCCCAGTACTTAATAATTAGAGCAACGGCAACAAATATTGCAGGATCAGTTACTAGTACATCTGCTGCAAGTCAACAGATAGCTACTGCACCAACAGTTCTTACCCCAGCTTCCATCTCTGGAATTGCACAAGTAGGCACGACTTTAACTTCTTCAGTCAACTTTGGCGGCACCCCAACGCCAAGCGTTACCTATCAATGGCTACTTTGTAAA
>Ga0209297_1000634_pt1 | contig 21797 bp, 11 predicted proteins | sample S_130805_MF_Meta_FD_187322 | JGI IMG/M metagenome (GOLD analysis project Ga0209297, IMG submission 187322) | Freshwater microbial communities from Lake Simoncouche, Canada to study carbon cycling - S_130805_MF_MetaG (SPAdes) (version 2) | ecosystem: Environmental > Aquatic > Freshwater > Lake ...
GCGGGGCTTGACGTAGACTATGAGTTTGACCTTATAAGCGAAGCCATCGCCGCCATGCACGGAGACTCCGCTTGCTTCCCCGCTGAGATGGAGCACCAACACCAACACTAAGCCGCAATGAAAACCAAAGCAAAACAGAAAGACCGGATGCCTGAACTGAAAAGACTCGCTACTGCCAATCACTGCACAGTGGATGATGACAAGGCCGATTCAGTTCTCTGGGTGAACGTCGAAAAGGGATGGAGTTGGGAAAATGGCGAGCGGTCTTGCATGGTTCACCGATACGGCTGCGATGGCAGCTATCTCCCGGAGTGGCGGCAAAACGCCATTGCGGAAGCCATCGAGCGTCTGACATGCGAACCGACCGACGCGACACCATACCTCTATGACGACGACTGAACATCTTGACCCGAACATTCCGATCACGGACGCCTAAGCGTTTCGTGCTACGGCGTAGCTTTCCGCTGAGATGGAGCACCAACATAAAACCAAACTGAAAACAAAACAAAATGCATACTGATACCATTACCATTGGACGCAATGTCCATCTCACCATCGCAATCATGCGGGCTGTGGCCGCACGACAAGCCGCAGCCGAAGCGAAGATGCAACGGAAGAATCGAATCATCCGAGCAATCAAGCGCACGCTGTTCCTGATCCCTGCAACCTCAATCCGATTCCGGTTCAAGCCATGATCAACAAACGAATCCAAGCACGCGCCGCCAAGCGGGAGGCCGACGCCGCCGAAAGACACCAGCGTCTCGTCGCTAGTGCGGCTGTCACTAAGCTGCATGAGTGGGCCACGCTGCGGCAAGTCAACGAATGGTGTGCCGCTGTGCGTAACCAGATGGGGATGGGACCGATGGATGAGATGCCAATGCCGAAGCTGCTCGCTGACATGAGAGCGAGCCGACACATCACCATCGATATCGGAAAGCTCGACCAGCCAGCACGCGCTCGACTGTTCGCCGCGATCACGTCCATCTTGACTAAGTAAACAAAATGGAAAACAATTCAAGAGACATCATCGCCGGAGCAATCCTGCAAGCGATCTGCTTGATAATCGTAGGGGGCGCGGCTCTCATACTGCTCATATCCCACTTGTAAATTGATTGATAAATGAAACACGTAACACAAAAACTAATCGAAGTCGGCGGGCATCCCGTTGACGTGAAGGCACGGATCGAAAAGCACGGATGGGTGGTCATCACCTTCACTCCTGCATTCTCAATCCGCTCATCGAAACTGCATCTTCCTTTTGCGCGGGACGCATTCATCAACGCCATCATCTGCGGGCTGTTGGATAATGGATCGCCCGACTACGATAAGAAGTTCGGTGAGGCATACGCTGAATTGAATGCGACCCTTGAGCTTGTCACCGGAAACTTCAATGCTGAGGAACCCTGATTCCGGTAACCTGATACTTGAAACAATAGCCCGCCGTGCAGGAGTCACGGCGGGCGTTCTTTTCGAGTCGCGTAACAAAGAGATAGCAGCATGGCGGAAGATCGCCGTCTACCTGCTCCGTAAATCAGGACGCAAGATGGCGGAAGTCGCAGCCATCGCATCACGCGATGCCTCAACGATCAGTCGTTTGGTATCGGAGATCAACGAAGTGAAGAGAAGGAAGTGGTTCCAAGACTTATCTGATTCAATAGAAGAAGAATTGGATAAGCGGTCGATCTGCATTCGGGCCAATGAATTCTGCCAGCGCATACCGATGGAGGTATACGCTCAAGCATTTGCGTCGGCGGACGATTAAGGTTCGATCATTATGTAGCGGCTATACTTCTTCAACTCGTCGTCGGCGATCAACAGTCGGTCCATCCCCTGTTCGTTCGTTGGATCAGCGAGTCTACTTTGGAAGTCAGGCGAAAGCACGGGCCGATCCATTAGCTTGTTGAACAACAAGCGGGATCGGTCTTTGCCGTAGCCCATGTTCTTGCTCGTCATAATGCTGTAGATGTCTTGTGGCTTTAGGCCCAAACCTTCATAGCCGCGCATCTTGCGGTAGATGTCTTCGTTCATCGCGGCTTTGTCATAGACTTCAGACTTGATGATGTCGCGGACCGTAGCCTCATCGATTGGTTTCTTGCTGAACAGCACGTTCTTCCGTTCGTTGATGCGGTTGTAGACATCACGTGTCTCCGACAGATAGCGGCGGAGTTGCTTGTCCAGTTCGATATCATGTCGCTTAACAGGATAGAATTCCTGCATCAGGATTCCTGCTGGCGAATTGTCAAAATCTGTGTAGTCAGATCCGACAGCCTGATAAGCTTTGATGATGCGGTTCGCTACGCTTGGCATATACGCTTGGCGGAACACGTGAGACATCGACTTGAGAACAACCGCTCCTGCTGAATCGATCTTCGGCTCATAGATCGGCTTGTCCGTGGACGGGTCGCGGTTCTCACGCAGCGATTGGATCGCGGACGAGAAGATCTGATCGTCGAGATACTGATCAAAGATCGCTGTCTCGACAAACGTAGCCGCCGCCTTTGCCGGATCTCCGCGAAGGAGATGCTCCATTGAACGCATCGTCGGATCTGATACCAACGAATACGGATTGAGGAACGTGAAGTCCCACGATTGCAGCTGGTTGTTATCATCGCGGCGATAGAAGAACGTGTGGTTCCTTAAGTAAGATGGAAGCGAAGCGCGTAGTGCCTCATCCTCATCGTCTCCGATGCCGACCAATGCGCGGATCACGGCGGGCACAACCATCGAAACGCCGCCCATCACGAAGGTCATGCCTGCGAAACGCTTCTGTCCGCGTGCCGCGATCACGCTGTTGCCGCTCTTCATCTCGTCGAACGCGAGCTTGTAAGTATTGAGAACGATGCGCGGAACTTCCGCTTTGAATCGGAGGAACGGCGAGAACAGCAGGCCGATGCCAGACTTCGTGATCTCTTTGACGATTGGCGGTGCTTGGCTCGCCGACTGCGACGTCATCAGGACTTTCCGCGCAGCTTCACGCTTCAGATCATAGTCGCTCATCGTCGCGAACTTACCGCCGCCCGCACCTCTCGCGCTGTTAAGCACTTTGAGTTCGTTCTCATAGTAGGCGATCTTGTAGAAGGCATCAGCGGCAGACGCTAGCTGCTGTGCCTTATCCGTCATCCATGTGAGTGGCTTCGTTCCCGCGTGCCCGATCTTGATCAGCTTGTCCAGCTGGCTTTCAATAGACTGGATTGTGGTAGTCCCGCGTAGGAGATCCGCCATAACAGTGGATTGGGTTTCATTTCCAATGACGCCCAACGATATGAGTTCGGTGCGATATGCTTCGATTCGATTCGGGTCAGTGAGCGAAGACCAGATCTCGTTGCGAGCGGACTCAGCCATCGATCCGATATTGAAGAATCCCTGAGAAGGACCGAAGAACGCCATGTTGCTGACGACGTTGCGGATGTAGAATCCAACTGATCCTAACGTCTTCGCGGCCATTGCTCCGCCTGTAAGCTTCGCAAACAGATTGGTTGTCTTTGCGACTAAGTCCTGAGCCGTGTCCATGTTCTGCTTACGCGCTTCAGAGGAGAACACTTTGTTCAGACCATCGACCAGTTCCGGTGGTCCGAAGAGATCGCCCAACGGATCGTAGGCTGATGCTTCTTTGTTCGATCGGATCATGCCGTAGTTCTTATAGGTATCGTAGTCGGACACCATCTTGTCATCCAACTCTTTTCGGGTCAGCAACCATCCGCCTTCAACACCGATGGTCTTAACGTGTTGGAGGAAGGATTGATTAGCCGCCATCGACGAGACCGTTACGAACGAGCGAAGCAGGTTATCGGCTCCCGATTCGGGACCATACTCTCCCAAGATGTTGCGGAGTTCTACCGGAATATCTTTCTTCTGCTTAATGTTCTTCTGGAGGATGCGGAACGATTCCGACATCGTTGATCCCGCTGAACCGGAGAGACCCTTCTTCTCGTATTGCGAGATGAATTCCTCTAGCGCGTTCTCCGCGACAGACCGTCCGTTACTGGCTTTGTTTGCAAGATCGATACGGGCGTTTTTCTCCGCGTCGGATTGGGTCTCGCCCGCAGCCACACGCCGCGCCGTCTCATGCTCCATGAACTGGTTCTCAAAGAACGTCATCGCCGCCTGACGCTGCGTCTCATATGATGGATCGCTCCGAACAATATCAGCGAAGCCAACTTCGTGGAACATCTTATACGAGCGGGTTAAGTAGATGCCAAGTTGCGAATCGAATGTGGCTTGAAGCTCAGGCTTGAATCCATACAGAGAAGCAACGCGTTTAGATACTTCGTCGGTAAGCGTTCTGAGTTGAACGATGTGGCGTGCAAGTTCGGGCGATTTGTTCGCGAGACTTTCGAGCGCGGTATCCCGCAATGAGCGGATGGCGTCGGCTTGTGCCGTGCGTTCCACATCAATCGATTGCATTTTGGCATCGAGAGCAGTCCGGCGGGCCGCTGTCTTCTGCTTTGCGTTGAGCGTGTCATCGATGCTGATCGTCTCAAGTGCTGCCTGATACGTGTCTTCGATCTGATCGACGACATCCTGATTCAGGACCGTGCCGTGTGTAGATCCAATCGCTGCCGCGATGTCGTCGAGCGGAGCATTCTCAAGCGAACCGAAGTCCTTCTTGATGATGCTGTCGAGCTTCGTCTTGTAGTTCTGAACGAGACTCGTCGCCGCGCCTTTGAAGAAGTCGCGGTGGTTCTTCAGAGTAGTAATGCGCGGATCGAGTTCTCCTTTGAACAAGCGATCAAGCACGTTCTTTGGCGAGCGATACGTTCCGACTTCAAGCATCGGCATCTCCAATGCCTGCAAGAAGTTGCTGAAGTCCATCTTGTCCGCGTCGAAGCGAGCGGGCAACTGCGAGACATCGCCGAAGGATGTTTGCAGGATGCTGTTACTTGCTGGATTGAATCGTTGCGATAGAGGAATCACGTTTCCATTCTCATCGCGGGTAATCGGATCTGCGGATTTAACTTTATTTGGGTCAAATATGGCAAAGCTAGTTATGTTTCCATCTCCACTTTCACTTTCGTAGTAACCATCAAAACCAAGTTGTCGAATTAGATCTTGGGCACTACTATTTTCAAAAACCTCATAGTCAGCGGCTTGCAGTTCTGCGTCATCGATATACATCAATTTACGCAACGCAGACCTGTGATCTTGCACTCGCGGGTCGAAGAGATTGTTACTGCCAAACACTCCCAAAATAATAGGTTCAGTTGATTCTGAATCCAACTGATCACCCTCTCGATCAACAATATGCCTAACATTTTCGGCTTGAGCTTCAGCAAAATCTTTTGCCATTTCTGGGCGAAGAGCAACATGCATTGCTACACCTCTATATCCTTGGGGAATCGTGAATTTATATGCTGTTCCATGCCACCCTTTTATGGTGTACCCCGCCGCCTTTGCCGCTGCATCCACCATCTGCTGCATCTTTGCAGTGTCGCCAGCATCAACGGCTTTCAGATACTCAGCGTCTGACTGACGTGAGACATCGCCGAAGGATGTTTGCAGTGTGCCGACATTAGGCGTGGGTTGCTTGTTGGATGCTGGAGGTATAGACTTAACGGCTGCCTGCTGCGCCGCCATTGCCTCATCATAGGTGGCATAAAGCGGAACTTGGTCGCGAATCGCATCGTAGCCTTCTGTCCCGATCTCTGGAAGACCTGACTTGCCAGTTGGGTCTTTGACCATTAGCACGACGTCTGGCTTGCCTGCTAGATCATAAGGCCAATTTGGAGGTGCGTAGTCTGAGTTAAATGCAATCCTCGCGGCTGGGCGGAATCCAATTTTGGAATACAGGTTTGGAAGGAACCCGTTGACGTCATACGCATCCAGCGTTGTTGCGTAATTTGCCGCTTCTTTAAGAATTGGTAGTATCTTCTCCTTGCTCGATGGGTGCTTGAACACGCTGACAAGGTCACCATACGAAGTCACTGCAACTCCAGTCAAGTCATCGGGGGCGAGGAAGAGTCTGGTTCCGCTGTCGTTGTAGAAGGAGGCATCTTTGACCTCAACTGCTGCACCCATTGGGTGGTCGGATGCAGTTCTTCCAATTCCTTCAAGAAATTTTCGTCCGACATCAGGCTCATTCCTGATGCTGCGTTCATAAACGCTTGTTGCGGTGTTTTCTTTTTCGTTTCCATTTGGTAATGTTTTGAAATTTGTTTCTGGCGTGTCGCCGAAGGATGTGCCTACTTGGATTTTGCCAGCTTCATTAGCTCGTCCAGAAACCGCCCCATTTGATCGACCGTCATTCCTGACGCCACTTCGTGCGGTTCTATTGGCTCTGTCGGTTCTGATGGATTCTGCTTTTGCAACGGCTTCGTCGCCTCTTCCAAGCTTTCTCGCGATGTTGATGAATTCTTCGTCATAAGATGATTTGAGGTTGCTTTCTTCTTTCCCTCTGAGCTTGGCCCAGAGATCTTTTTCGGGATACCAAAGGATGGCTTGGATATCTGCATTGGTTGTAGTGTAGCCCATCGCTTCCAGTTGGTCACGAACTTTGTTCACGATGCGCGAAATAACTTTGCGGTCCAATTCAGAAGGGACATCAATTGGATTAAGCTTGGATTTGATTGCGCTTGCCGCGTTTGCCCAATCGGGCTTAACCTGTTTGATCTTTTCTTTGTTGAAAGCGAAATCAACGTCAGCCTCTGCATACTGCGAGAGCCTCCATACATCGATGGGGGTTACTGGAAGTTTGTTATCCGCTGCAAGCTTATCGAATTTGTCTGTCAGTTCGTTAAGCAGGATTTGCCTTTGGGCGTCTGAAAGATTCTCTTGCTTCGCTTTCTTGTTGATCTCTTTGATCTTCTTAGCTTCCCAGATTTTTCGCGTCACCGTAGGAAGCAATCCAGCGTCCTTGAGCTTTTTGTATTCTTTGTCCAGCTTGCTTTGGTTCTTATCGAAAGCTTTCTTGAAGTCGAACAGCGTCATCTTTCCAGACAACAGAGCGTCTGAAGTAGCTGCATTCATCGGAAGACGCAACGCTTTGAAGATTTGTTGCCATTGCGAATCTATTTGGATTGCGAGATTGTTGCAACGCTCTCTGAACTTCGCATTCTTTTTGAGTTTTTCAACGACGCTTTGCGGCACAGTAAGCTTCGGTTCTCCTTTAACAGATGCTGGCTTACCTGCTTTGGTGAATGCAGGAATAAGTTCGATGCTTTCAAGTTCGGCAGGAAGCTTGATACCCGCTTTGCGTGCTGTTTGGATTATCCTAGTCAAGCGGTCTTCCGTGACTCCATCTCCCACTACGTCGCCAGTCCAGCGACCCCATGTGCGGCGCATCCATAGATCGATGGTGACCGGATCGAAGACAGACATCAGGTTCTGCAAGAAGCCCTGTCCAATCTTCGGACCAAAGATCGCGGCTCCGTTTACGATATCTTCTTGCCCGCCTGCAATCGATACATCTTTGTTCCTGATCAAAGACGCTGCCTCTTCAAGACCTTTAACCGTAAACTCCATGCGGACGAATTCTTCCGCTCCAATATATCCCTTTTTCTTGACTAAGATATTAGCCAACTCTAGATTGCTTTGGATAGCTTCTGCTTTCGCGCCGTATGATTTGGTGCTGTCGAACTTGCCATTCTGCTTAAGAAGTTCAAATTGTTCGTTAGCATACTCAGCATTTTGTTCGACGTTTAGATTCTGTGAAGTGATCGCCAATGCCATACGCATTGCGAAGTTCGCCGCTTGAACGGGATCTTCAGCCGCAGCAAATGCAGGGATTGCTTTAGCTGCATTAACATCTGAGAGTTCAGGGTGAATAATAGAAGCAACACCCATCGCAACTTCGATAGCGGTGGAATACCAATCAGCTGCATTCTTTCCGCTGGCGTTGAGTGCGGCAATGACTTCCTGAAGAGCATTGAGTGTGATGGCTTGCTCCTGTTCTGGAGTGATGTTTTTACTGGTGATCATTTCGCCCCAGTGAGACATCGCCATGTATGCAAGCTTGTTTGCAACTACTTTATTGGCGGACTTAACTGCGGCTACTTCAGCTCCGTGTAGAAGATTGAGAGCCGACATTGGGAACGAAGAGCGGGTAAGCTCTGCTTCGACATCGCCGAACGATGTTCCTAACTGAGTTTCAAACATTCCAACTACGTCGGACGGATTCTCTGGATTGAAACGCATCGCGTTCGGAGCCAGTCGATAGCCTGCTTGGAGCGCACGCATCTCTGTGACGATACGGGCGACGGCCACACGTTCGTCGGTAGACATTGCAAGAAATGTTTTTCCACGAACGAACGATGCAACATTGTTATTGATGTTGGTAGTGCCGCCGAACATGGAGTTGATCATGTTCTTGAAGTAGCGTCCAAGAATCTTTAACGTGCTTGGGTTAGTTCTCCAGAAGGCATAGTCCTCTTCGGTCGTAGTTCCGCGAGTCACTTTCTGTGAGAGCATCCGCAACCGTTCTTCGGTAAGACGGAGTTTCTCTGCTCCAGAAACATTAGGATCTTCACTACGAAGTCTTTCGAGAGCAGCCGCACGGTTGGCTTCGTTGCCGTAGTATGCGTTGGCAATCTCTTCAAAGTCCGAATCCTTTTTGGAATCCACGATGGTAGCAACCTCAGATTCCGTAAGCGAGTTGAACGATGCGACGTGGCGCATTTCTTCGTCAATCATCGTTTTGATGGCAAGACTCGCTTGCGACGGAGTCTTACCGTTGATAAGTGCGGCGATGCTCTGCGGGTTGACAAACAGCTCTCCCGTCTGGAGATCGACTTCCGCCATCGGGACAGTGCTATCCCATTGGAGTTTAATTTCTTTAGGGACCAGCTTGCGGATGAGCAACATCGAACGCTTCATCGAAGCAACCATCGAGCGGTTCGTGTCGGTCGTTGGATCGAAGGGGAGAGTTTTAGGATCTGCTTGATCCATCAAGTCAGAGACTTCCGCTTCGTCAGCGGCTTTCACTGCGGCTGCTTCGGCTTCAGCGGCGGCAGATTCTTCATCGACAGATATTGTCCCATCGCCCGCGACCGATCCGAACGAACTGCCGACCCGCTTCGCGATGCCGAGTATCTCGCTCGACTTCACAGCGAGCTTGTTGATCAGACTGCGGGAAGTAAGCGGAGCGGAGTGGATAGCCGAACGTGTGAGATCGACCACATCCGTGAACGCTTGTTGGTAAACGGACTGAGTCGATTTGCCCAACCCGAACACATCGAGAAGTGCATCGATAACGCGAGCAAAGAACCCACGTTGTTTAGCTGGAGGCGAGAGCGTCTTAACCAGATTCTGGAAGTCGGTTGACGTAAAAAAGTGAGTAACAAATTCGTTAAGATCAACCAGACCATCCGTCAGCATCGGTGAGTCGATACCGTTTGAGGCAGCGGAATCACGAATCAGATTCAGGATTCCGTTCAGGCGTTGAATGGCCGCACGTTGATCTTCCGTTTGGAGTTCGACCGGAGCCGATATGACTTTGTTCACGAACGCGTGCAGGTATTCATGCAGCAGTGCATCAGATAACCCTCTGCCGTTGTAGCCGTCCAAGTTCAACGATACTGCTGAAGTGCCGTCTGCCATCAGCGTATACTGACCAGCGTATGGCAAGCTGACTTCGTCGATTGAGAACGTGACTTGCCGGATGAACGATTGGTTCTCAAGCAGGAGTCTAGCCAGAAGTTTCTTGTTCGGGTCAGCTTCAGTTGAAGCGATGATCCTAAGCGCGTTGATGACCGACTGCGGGTCTCCGTTCTTAAGACCCAAGCGTGCGACATCAGCTTCGTTAAGATTGCGTGCGAATTGGATCTGTTCTCCGCGCACGTAAGAGCGCGACCACAGACGAGTAGCGACATTGCCGATTGACTTGGCAAATTCTTTTGCTTGCCGTTCGGTAACCTTTACCCCACTGCCAGACGAAAGGTTTCTGGCGAGTTCTTTGATATACTCAGGATCTTGGTCGATGCTGCCAGTGACCGATTTAGATGCGATATGCATCAGCTTCAACGCATCACGAAGAGCCATGCCGTTCTCGTAGTCACCGTTCTCTAAGCCTCTTTGGAATCCGATAGCTTCAGGATTGGTAGCGTAATTTCCGGCAGACATCCACTGAGCCAGTTGGCTGAATGCGTCTTGGGCGGTCAAGCCGCTGACATCAAACGCGCTGTTGCCTTTATACAAAGTGCTACGCAACAGTTTATTCAATGCTGTCCTCAGTTCAGGATCGCTATCGATTGAATCAACAGCATCAGCCGCAGTCCGCTCCATCAATCCTTTGGTGAGTTGCGACGTCGGGCTGAAAAGATCTTTGTCTGGAGCGATGTGGTCATCAGATACTTCCGACATTGGATCGTATGCTTCATCAGCTTGGAGCTTTGCCACATCTTCCGGTGACGTAGTCTGGAATATAGCTCTGCGTGCGAATAAGTTTCTGCTCCGTTGTTGTTCGGCATACATGTTGCCAACTTTTGCTCCGACAGAACGAAACGTCGGAGCAACTTCTGGAGCAGTGAGGATATGATCTTCGATGAAGTTGGCGATAACGAGATCAGGATTAGACTCAGGATTGATGTCGCTTCCATAGGTTTGCTGAAGCCTTTTCGCTACGATAACTTTTTGGTTAGCTCCTTCTGGTCTGGTGAGTCCGACGAATTGATCAATTGCCGCGTTAACTTTATCTGGCTTAAGTGATGGGAATGCTTCTCCAGAAACACGTTCGGAGAATTTATCGAACGATAGACGCATAGAATGAAGCCGCAGCGCACGGCGATATGCTAGATCGAAGGCTATAGATGCGGTCTCTGCGAAATCATCAGTAAGGTTTCCGACTTTCGGTTTGATAGCATTGTCGATGATTGCTTTGGCTGCTGGCTGGCTAAGTTCTCCAGCAGATCCTATCCCAACCGATTTGTTTCGGATGTTAGTAACTCTGGTAAATAGTTCATTGAGGGTTACTTTGATATTCGCATTCTCAGGATCGGGGATTACTTGCTCGCCCGCTATTTTGTTGTTGAACAAGTTTTCGAAGTCGCTGACTTTCTGAATGAAATCATAGTTTGGCTCTTCGCTCAACACGGTATCCTGACGCGTCAGCGCAGACACGAATCCCGATCCGGTTTCGGGATTGACTTTAACGATGTCCGTAAGAGTATGTTCATTTCCGAGTTTACTGTAGCGGAACGAAGGATTGATGGTGCTGAGATCGAAGTCTTCTGGAATGATGACTGGATGATTATTCTCCAGCAGTGCCTTCATCGTAAGCGGATTGTTATCAAACACACCGACTCCATTCTCGTTGATGTAACCTTTAGGCTGAGCGCGACTTACTGTATTTGATTTTGGATTGAATACGGTTGTTTTACTTCCAGATACGGGAGTCCAGTTTTTCTGGACACTCAACTCAATCGGCTTGTAGATCTGAGCGATCTTCTTGTTGATCAGATCCGACTTGCCGCTCAGATATCCCTTATCGTAACTAGCACGCTTCGGATAGCCATACAGTTCCTTTGCTTGGAGGCGAACGGGAAAGCCGAATCCGATCAGGCGTTGGAGCGTGGAGATCTCTTGTCCAGTAAGTTCATCATCCACGAATGTCTCTTCGTCGAATGTCTCTGGAATTTCAACACCAACAAGAGCGGCTGGCTTCTTAGCTTTAGTTGGCTTCTTAGCTACAACTTCTTTCGGATTTTTGCCAGCGACGATTGCTTGAGCAGCAGCGGCTACGGGAATCGGAATGGACGTAACAACGGCCTCAGCATCTGCTTCGGCGGCATCTTCAATCTTGTCTGAGGAACCAGCGTGATTGCTTTGCTCTTCGGTATCGGCTTCTGTGGGGGAGAGATCAAGCTGTTCGGCAAGCGAAGTCTTAGTCTGTTGTTTAACACTACGCCTAACACGCGGGACTTTTACTGGTGGCGCACCGCCGACCGATAGCTGAAGTTCAAGCTGCCCGATTGGAGCTTCGCTTGCTTGTTTGAGAGCAGCATTTTTTGCTTCGATTTGTTGGACGACCGGACTAGCTCCTCCTTTGGCCGCTGTCTTGCGCTTCTTTTTCGCCGCCGGATTTGGAATGGAGTCGATATCCATTCCGATTTCAGGAGCTTTATTGGGGTCAGTGGCGATGGCGGCAGCGACAGATTCTTGCGACGTATTGGCGTGCAGTGCGGCAGAGATCTTCTCCACGGCTGCAATTGTCTGAGGCATCTTCGGCCTTTGCTTTGCAATCGCTTCTTGGTTGTTGGTCAGGTCGAGTTGTTCGATGGCAGTTTCATATTCGATACCTTCATCATCGACATAGCTGATCGTTCTGTTTTCAGGATCGTATCCAGTTACTTTAAGCTTGTCGCCAAATCGGTCCGTAAGTTCTCCGGCAGACGTGATGTCCTTCGTGAGAAGTTCATGCATCACATCGAAATCGTTGGGAGCCTTATACTCCGGTTCGGTTTCAACGGATACGGGAGCAGAGGTTGGGGTTGCAGCAGGCGCAGCAGGCGCAGCCACAGTTGCTGGCGCAGCTTGGGCGGTGGCGATACGCGAAGCAATCCGCTCGGAAAGAATCTGGCTGTGAGACTTTCCATTTGAGTCAATCCCTACGTCGGTGAAGTTCAGCTCCCCTTTGAAAAACTCTTTGGCTTCACGCAAAGCCAGTTTGGCGTCCGCTTCTGACGCGCCGTGCATCACGATCTGGTCGGAAATTGAAGACATATTCTCCAAGTCCTGAACCGTCTTAATGTCCCCATTGTAGCCCTTTGATTGAAGGTGGGCCATGAATGCCCTTACTCGATCACCAGTGAGGGATTTGAAAATGTCGTGGAATCCAAGATATGCCTTGTGTGTGTCCCCCGACTGATTTGCCCCGTTGTTGATCTTCCAAAACAACCATGAGTTGCTCGTCGCTGTACCTGAACGAATCGTTACTCCCTTTGAGATTTCACCAGAATTAGTTCCAGCTTCGCGTGCCTCGGCCAGCTTCTTTTGTTCTTCGGCAAAATTTGCAAAGCTAAGGTCCGCTGCTTTTTGCTCTGGAGACGTAGCCTTTTGGATTTTCCGTATGGCTTGGTAATCCTGCATGGATTCCGCCGACCGCAGTTGGGTTGCCATGCGCAGTTGCGAATCATCAATCTTGAGTCCTTGAGAAATGGCATAGTCCGCATAATCTTCACGGGAGAGCGTTGTCAGATCCACGCCTTCTGCTTTAGCCCGCTTAGCCAGCTCCCACTGGGCGTTCCACCCTGTCAAATTACTCCCGGCTGGATTTGATGCAGGTTCGGGTGGCGCAGCTTCTCCTGCTCCTGCGACGGTCTCCACAGTTGGGGCAGCAGCAGGAGCAGCAGGAGCAGCCACAGTTGCAGGCGCAGGCTGTGTGGCTCGCGATGCCTGCAGCATGGCTTCAGCTGCCTTTGCGCGGGTGCGGCGCGGGGCTGACAGGATTCCGTACACGGCTTCAGCAGTCAGCGGGCTACCGCTCGCTTCTAGCGAAGAGCTGACTTTCTTGGCGAAGTCAAGCTCGATTGCCGCTTGACGTTGACGCGCACTTTGTTTGAACAACGGAGCAGCTGCTGCCCGAATGGCCGGAACGCCAGCACCCATTACGCCTCCGAGAATTGCCGCACGACCCGCTTGCTCTAACCGTTGGAGGAACGGAGTGTCTTGATCCGTAGCCGCGTCTGTGATGAACCCGTTGACAAACTCATCGATGCCTTCTTCCGCGCCTTCATCGAGGAATCCTTTGCCTGCCTCTTTTGCTAGCGTGCTTCCGTAGTTTTTAAGGACGCCCGATACTTCTTTGGCGACAACTTTGTTAAATACGTCGTCACTGATATCGCTGACATTCGCGATACGGGCCATAACGGATTTAAGTTCACTTCTAGTAGCTCCACTTAGGAGAGCGTCCTCAAGACCGCCGTGACCGAACGCTCCGAATCCAGCGGTAAGTGCCGCAGTGACAGCACCACCCGCGAGACCAGCCCCCAACGCACGGTCATGCCGTTCTTCTGGCGTGATGTCCTTATTGTTTTCGAGCTGAGCATAGACGTTCGCATAAGTAGCTCCGGCGGAACGGTTGAATGCTGGGATCGCCGATGCAGATGCGGTTCCGAGTGTCTGGGCTAGCCGTCCACTATAGCCTTCGATCACAGCCATTGCGCCGCTCTTGCCTGCTTCACCCACCGACTCTTTAACCAGTCCGCTTACGATTAGACGCTCTGCCGCTTGTTCTACGCTCTCCGTAGCCAACTTGCGGAATGCTCCGCTTGCCATCCCTTTCACCAACGCTTTAACAGTAATGCGTGCGCCGCTTTTTGCTGCGGCGTATGCAACACCACCAGCTCCTGCGGCGGGAGCCGTGCCTATTGCCAGCAACACAGTTGCCGCCATATCGATCAGCATAGGAGCGATTGTCTCAGATAGATCTTGGCCTATGCCGTATTCTTTACCGAATAGGCGAGCTACTTCGCGGCGGTTTTGCTTCTCTTTGATATTGCCGATCATGTAGTTCCGCGCCCAATCCGCGCCCATCATTGCTGGAACGGCGGCGACAAGCTCGCCGAAGCCGTCGAGAATGGATTCCTTGATGCCTCCCGCACGGCTTGAAAGCTCGCTAAAGTTGGAGGGGGTTGAGACAAACTGCTCAAGCGTGTCCGTATCTTTTTGTCCGTTTGCGCGTCCTTTTTGCAGTGCGTTCAGCCAATCGCTAGAGATAGTAGAATCGGTTAGCAACTTGTTGTATCCCTCAAAGGAATTGGCAACCGCGATTTCTCGCTGCGCCTTAAGTGTTGTCCGTTGATCCTCCGATAGTTCAGGATGCTCAGCCAATGCTTGTTCGAACAATGGCTTATTTGTCATCAACGCAGGATGAACAATAGGCGTAGCGTAACCAACATTGCGAATGTTGCGCCCAATCTCTTTGGGATCATCGTAGAATTTGAATTTATTTTGGTCGTTCGCGGACATGTAGGCAAGTTGAGTAATTGCTTTATCAACTTCATCGTCGGTGAACGTATGTCCCGCTGTAAGGTTCTCATTCAAAGTGCGGCGCACCGCAGCGATATCAGGTTTCTGGCCTTCTAATACTTCTCTGTTATCAGCGTCCGCCTTCGAAAGAGTCGTGCCATAAGAGTCGAGGATCTGGGCTGTCTTTTCATCGTTCTTTGCCAGTTCCGAAATCATGCCCGCAGCTTCGTTGTAGCGGGATGCTTTGTAGCGCGGAATCTTATATCCAACGGGAGTACTTACCAACGCCTGAACATTGAGCGAGTCCGAGAAGTTAATGCCGCCCGTTTTGCTGGAGCGAATAGCTTCAGGAAGATTCATCGAGTCCATCATCGGTCCAGCAATGATCTCCTGCTTTCCTTCATCATCCATCACTTTGGCGAGCGGCATTTCTCCGTTACGAACTTTGATGCGTTTCGCGGTATCGAAACCTTTCTCCACCGCTTGTTCCGCTTCTTGCTTATATTGATCGCGGGATGCGACAAGATCGGGAGCGAGCGCGTCGGGATCGGGATGGATCGATTGGAACGTCAGATAACGGTTGACAGCCTTCCATGCGGGATCTTCCGAATCCAGAGTGGATCTGATCGTCTCATACTTAGTCTCAGTAGATGGCTCCTTTGCCGTGAATAGTGCCTCTACATCTTCTTGCTTAGTTGGATCAATCAAGCCAGCTTCGGCTGCTTGGTCCCGCGTAGCGGTGCGGATCTCCCGCTCGATAGAGCTGTTATAAGATCCAGCTTTTAGGTATTCTCCACGAACATAATCTGCGTAGGACTTTCTGTTCTCGATTGGATCTCCTGCGTCATTCTGTGGTTCCCAATCTTTGAAGGATGAAAAGTCGGGCGATTGTAGTAGTTTTTCAAGCTCTGACATAGCAGAAACAGTTTAGTGGTTGGATAGTATTATTTGAACTTAGACGAGAATTCCGAAGAGGTAACAGTCGGAATACCGAGCATGTTCGTTATTTGTCCACTGACGGACCGGAAAGCATTTCGATAAAGATCTTCATCGGAGAACTGAGACAAGTCCTTACTGGTGATGCTTGGATACATCGAGCGCAGGATCTCTTCTAGTTGTGCTTTGTCTTCTGGTTGGAACTTGAAAGGTTGCGCTTGCGGAACATTGTTCTTCGTCACTGGTCCGGTTGCCGAAGCGTCTTTAAGCGACCCGACATTATAACCTTCTTCCTCCTTCTTGGTTCCCATCTTATTCAGATCGGTCAGATAGTTTTTGAAGTAGTCAAGCTGCGCTCCAAACTGACTCATTTTAAGTTTGTCTTGCGCTTCTTGTGCGTTGATGGCGGCTTTACTTTGCGCTGCGGCTTTGCCTTCCTCTGTTCTCTGCTGGTTGATCGCCGTCGCCACTCCGTAATACTGTGCGCCTGCGCCTTCTGTGACTTGGCCTCCGAACACGTTCTTGACCGCATCGGGAAGTCCTTGGGCCGCGAGAGCGTATCCCAACGCTGACTTTTGCTTTTCGGTTTCGTCTTTGGCTTTGAGCGTATCTTCGGCAGCTGAGACGAGATTGATCAGACTCTTGTTGCGAGCGAATCGGCCTGCGTTGTCCATCTTATACTGACCGACGGCGGTAAGCTTCTCGAAATTATTCTTATTCGGATCGTTAACGATTCCTGTAAGATTCTGAAGATCGGTCGGCAGAGTCTCCAGAGCTTCGCGCTGCGCCTTCGCTTCGTCGGCGGCAGCCATCAAGTCGAGCTGTTGACGCTTGAAAGCGATTTGTTGGAACTGCGACTTGAGCAGATCATCCTGAGTCTTGATTTGGGATTCAAGATACGGGCTTACTTCCGCAGTGTATTTGCTTGTGAGGTATCGTGCAGCGTCAGCATTCAGGCTTCGGGATGCGGCTACATCAGAAAAAAAATTGCCCTTCATCGGGGCGATAGCGGAGTCGTAAGAGAATTCAGCCATCTGGATTAAGCGGAAGGTGCGTATTTACGGTAGTCGAATTGACCGGATTCAAGATCCTTATTCTGTTGTTGAAGCAATTTGTTTTGGAATTGGAACTGCCTGCGTTTCAGGTCTTCGTTGGCCGCTGCTTCCGCCGTCGCGGCCCGTTTGGATTTCTCTTCGAAGCCTCTGTATTCTTGGCTTTTGATGTTCGGTTCGTCTATGTTCTGCGATACGCCAGCGAGAGCCACTTGCTCCGCCGCTTTGTCGAAGCCCAAACGCTTCAATCTGCGGGCTGCACGCAGCGACTTGCCCTCTGCGGACTCAAGACTACGGGTTTGGTGCAGCGTGTTGGCGGAACCAAACGGAGCATTCTGCATCGCGGCGAGACGATCCAGTCCCGGCGTAACGGGTCCGCTATCCAAGCGGGGGGTAGCGGGTCCGTTATCTAAGTTTGAAAAGAATGATTTCGCAGAACTTAAATCTGGCGTCCCCAAACTATCCTTACCGTAAGGAGCAGCAGCAGCAGCAGCAGCAGCAGCAGGCGGAGTTGGTGTAGGGGTCGGCATCGCCAGCGCAGCGGTCATTGCTCCGACAGGTGCTTCCGTCGGTTGGGGTTTCCGCGCAGCGGCTTCGGCGGTCGGTAAGGGATTCCGCATACTAGCTTCGACCGTGAGCCTCTTCGCCAAGGCGTTCACTTTTTTACGATCTTCATCCGTGGTCTCTAAACTACCGTTAGCCATTCGGAAAAAATACCGCAACCCGCTTACTTTGTCAATACATTCTGCAGATCAAATACGATGTATTTACATTGTAAGTGGATGTCCCCTTAAAATTCCTAGTATAAAAACTTTATTATTAGTTGGAGTTACATTGGTTTCCGGAAACCAATGTAACTCCATTCATTATAAGAGTTTTTAGTGGGGGGGTCTGGAAAGGCCCATCCGCTTACAATGTGAATACATTGCCACTACGATCACTCGAAAAGCGTGGATTCATCGTTCGAAAGCGCATTCCGAAGCGAAGAGATCGTCGGTCGCTGCATCCGGTATCCTGAATCCTTTTTCTCGAAAGGTTCTACGGCGACCATGCCGTGACGCTGTCGCGCCAAGTCCAAGCAGAGGAACGCGGCATCGGCCAAGTCGGGAGATCTCCCGAATCGGGATTTGAATTCAGGCTTCGATTCGATCTTCACGCGAAGCGACGTGCCTTTGACCAGCTCGTAGTTTCTGGCACAGATCTCTTTGGCGAGATCGCTGTTGATTCCAAACAACTGTTTGGTTCGGATGAGTTCCTTCCCCACGAACCAGAGTTCGGATACACGGTTCATGTAGAGTTCTTCGCCAGTCAGGCTACTGTTCGCGCTGACGCGCCTGTCGGACGCCTTGCCGCCGAAGCTGACTCTTAGGAAGGCCGATGACCACTCGCCCGCCAGAACGTCGCAGAAGGGTGCTCCCGCGCCCGTGCTGTCCACCGCAATGTTTTCCGGCGCGATGCCGCGCTTGATGCAGTGCGTCTTGATTTGCTGGACAATCTGGTAGGTTCGCGGGATCGCTTTGTTCGTCGCGTCATCGTTCAAGTGGATGGCTTCCCCCAATTCTGTGACAAAGTGCCCATCCGTGTTGTAGCCCACCAGCCCAGTGTAGAGGATCGTTCGGTCGCCGCCATTCGTGAACGCTGGATCGAGTCCTGCAATCGGAGTCGGTTTGCCCTGCCACTCGACTTTATGGAACGACTCGCTGCGCGAGAGTTCGGCTTCCGAGTAAATCCCTTCCGTCTCTTCCGAATCGAAGAAGACGGCGCGGACCATTCGCATGTATCCGCGTGAGGTCTCGCCCAACAGAGCTTTGTCTTCCGCCAGCTTGCTTGCCGTCGGGAGCCACGGGTAGATGTTCTCGCCAGCTAGAATGTTGGGCGAGCGTTCGCCATCGAGCCGGATGTATTTGCCGCCCCATCGCGTATCCCATTCGTCATCCACTTGCGTATCGATGGTATCCCAGCCCTTCTTCGGCTCAGACCACACGCCAAACGCATCGAAGCGACTGTTCGGGTTGCTCATTCCGATCATCTGAAACTCTGGGTTCTTCGATAAGTTGGAGAGACCCGCATTCAGAATGGCTTCGCTCAGTTCGGAAAGCTCGTCACCGATCAGGATCACGCGCTTCTGCTTGATACCGATGAACTTACCAACGGCTTCGCGAGTCTTGCTCCGCTCCGCCGCGATCAGCGAAAGACCCGCCCGCTCGATCAAATCGCCGTTCTCGTTGATGTAGGCGACGTTGCCGATTGAATCCCGAATCTTGATTGGTGCGTCTTCGATCACCGTCAGCAAGCTGATGACGGAACCCCAGATCCGTTTACGGGCCTCACGCAGCGTTGTAGAGGTCAGGAGAACCAGAGTGTCACGCGGCTGCGCTAAGAAGTTTACGATGCCCCACGCGGCCATTGTGTGCGATTTACCGCTGGATGCCGACCCGCCTATCGCAAGATATTTGTTGCGAATCGCCGCTTTGATCATCCGGTCGGCCCACGGATGGCGGATCATCAGCTGCTCCGCCATGTCGGGGCCGTTCCAAAGCTCGTCGCAGATTCGCCAGAAATAATACTCCTTGGCGATAGGCTTTGTGTGATGGGCGAACCCGTAGAGTAAGGCCGTGATGAGGCTGGTGGGGCGGATCTCCAATCCTCCGACATCCATTTTCTTGGTTGTCGGATCGATACGCGGCTCCAGAACACTCTTCGTCTGAGTCAAATTATTTTGCATTATTTGTTTTTTTTTGTTGCAAGTGATTACAATGTGTTCAAATCTGAATCCATCTTGAGCAGCAACCCTAAAGAAAACAAGCCGAAAAGGTCGAACGTCCCGAAGTCTACGGAGCTGAAAGAGCGTGCGTTGCGATGTTCCGCGACAACTACAAGCAGACGATCATCTCCCGTGATCTTGGGGTCCATATCAATACCGTTCACAAATGGATCAAACAAGCGGGTTTGAACGCCATCCCGATTACAGCGATGATTCCGAAGGATGCTGAAGGGATGGAGTTCATCGATCCGTTGGCTAACCTATTGAACGAGAACCTTTCGGAGCGAACGGATGAAGCCGTAAAGCTCGCCAAGCACAACGCCGCTTTGCTGGAGGAAAAAGAAATCCTCGATCTCGCCGAAGCGCAGTCCACGCCAGCCGACAAGTATCAGCACTACATCGCCGCCGCGAGTATCAAGCTGCTACGCGATTCGATGAAGCATCTAAGAGGCCCGCGCAGCGTTCGCGAACTCTCCGAACTCGACCAGTTGATCCGACGCAATTTGGGTTTGAACTCTAAAAGTGCGGGCGGAACCAGTAAGATGCACATCGACATCTCCATTCTCAACAACTCCGCTGCCGACAGAGGCAACGGTGCGGTTAAGCAAAAGACAACAATAATCGATATCGAACCTGAATCAGAAGAATGATCACCACATACAAACAACGCCTACAGTTTCCCGCAAAAATCGCGATCAGCGACCCGCAAGTAATCTTTAAGGAGAAGTATGAAAATTCAGATGAGTATTGCTACTACAGCGAAATGGTTGCCGGAGACTTCTACCGCGTGATTCCAACGTCACCACGTGAGATCAGCTTCTTTGCGAGCCTTAAGAAATACGTTGAGGTCTTTGCTCCAGCGAAAGGCAACGGGCTTATCGTCCGCGCTGACGTCATCGACGCCTTCGATCCACCGCCAAAGAATCTGAAGTGATCATAGGAATCGATAACGGTCTTGATGGTGGACTCTGTGCGATCTCCGAGCACAGCGGATCGATTATCGACAAGTTGGCGATGCCTACGTTCCAGCGTGCTGGAAAGCGTGAAGTCGACACAAAGACGATTCTGAACTGGATACGCGACCTGAACACTGAACCGTTGATCGCGATTGAGGAACCGCTAAAACACGCGAAGTCTTCTCAAGCGATGCGTTCAATGGGCATTTCGTTCGGGAAAATTTTGGGCATGTGCGAGTCACATGAACTCAAAGTCAAGCCAATCCAAGTGCTGGATTGGCAGAAGAAGATGTTGGGCAAAGTGCCTAAGTCCCAAACGAAAGTCTTCGCTTTGAGAAAAGCGAACGAACTTGCGCCCGACGAAGACTGGCGAAAGAATGGACGATGCACTGTTCCGCACGACGGAATTGTCGATGCTTTTTTGATTGCTTTTTACACTGCAAAACTATGAACAAGATTGACATGATGATGGACGATATGTTCGACGATGGAGAAATAATTCTCACAGCTGATGGCTTTGACGATGCCTTTGTAGGAATCGGGATACAGTTTAATAGGCCCATCGCCGTATACGATTATGCTAAATGCATCAGCATTCTCGCGAAAGAAATGGACTATGAAGACGCTGTTGAGTTCTTTGAGTTCAACGTGATTGGCGCATGGGTTGGGGAACAAACTCCGATCTTTTTACGCTACCCTGAAAATTCTTGAATTTTTTTCTTGTCAGTTCAGGTCGGATGTCCTAAGAGCTTCTTCCGAATGAAAACACTATTCCCGAAGCAGAAAGAAGCCAAAGAATTTTTCCAAGAGCGCATCCGCTGTGGCGGCAATACGCTCGATAGCTCAAGCGTCGGAACAGGCAAGACGGTAGTCGCCATCCATCTGGTGAAGGATCTGGATCGCCCGTTTGCCGTCATCTGCCCGAAGGCCGTTGTTCCGGCATGGGAGCGCGAATGCGAAGCGCACGGCATCACTCCGCTGTTCGTCACGAACTACGAAAAGCTTCGCGGTGGCAGGACGAAGTGGCTCGCCAAAGCGGGCAAGAAGATCATGCGTTGGTCCCTACCACAAGACACCGTCATTCTTGTGGACGAAATCCACAAAGCCAAAGGCCCGTATACACAGAACGCCCAGCTCGTCGTATCGCTCGTCCAGCAGGGCTACGCGGTGCATGGGATGTCAGCCACTGCG
>Ga0209297_1000643_pt1 | contig 21696 bp, 23 predicted proteins | sample S_130805_MF_Meta_FD_187322 | JGI IMG/M metagenome (GOLD analysis project Ga0209297, IMG submission 187322) | Freshwater microbial communities from Lake Simoncouche, Canada to study carbon cycling - S_130805_MF_MetaG (SPAdes) (version 2) | ecosystem: Environmental > Aquatic > Freshwater > Lake ...
ACTTTAAAATTTGATGGTCTACAACCCTTGCTTGATCAGATGGCGAAAGACTGCGCAAAAGCCCGTGAATTAACCGAGCTTTAGGCTCAGGATTTCACCTTATTCGCCCCCGCTGGTAATCTTGCCCGGTCCAACGAGAAAGCGAGCTTTCGTGAGGCAAACCGAAAGCCCTCGTGATCAGAAACCAAGGAGTACTAAAGAATGGCACTAACACCAGAAGTAACGAAGCAAATTGTCGCGCAGTTCGGATCTACTCCTACTGACACGGGAAGTCCTGAAGCTCAGGTCGCTTTGCTATCTAAGCGCATTGAAGAAATCACATTACATCTAAAAACCAACCCACATGATCACCACAACCGTCGTGGTCTGTTGTTGCTAGTTGGTCGTCGTCGTCGCATTCTTCAATATCTTGCTAAGACAGATATCAACCGTTACCGCGTGATTATCGAGAAGCTCGGTATTCGCCGCTAATTAAGTAATACCTACACCACTTGAGGGCAAATGGTCCTCGGTAGTGGTTTCCGCACAAAATAATGTGCGTGAACTTCGATCGAAGATTCATTCTCCTTTAAGTGGGTAGTAACCACGATGTGACTTGCAATGAGTCGCGTCCATAGTAATAAAGGAGGACCCATGGAGGGTCAAGAGGTTCAGTCAGCCGTTGCAGTTATTGATAACGGAAAATTTGGAAAACGAGAGATTCGTTTTGAAACAGGTCGCCTAGCGCGCCAAGCAGCAGGAGCTGCTGCAGTATTTCTAGATGATCAGACAATGATCTTCTCAGCTACAACTGCATCAAAGACTCCTAAAGATCAATTTGATTTCTTTCCTTTAACAGTTGATGTTGAAGAGAAGATGTATGCAGTTGGTCGTATCCCAGGATCATTCTTCCGTCGTGAAGGTCGTCCATCAGAAGATGCAATTCTTACTTGTCGTTTAATCGACCGTCCATTGCGTCCATCATTTGTTAAGGGACTTCGCAATGAAGTTCAGATCGTTGTGACAGTAATGGCACTTGATCCAGACCACATGTATGACGTGATCGCAATCAATGCTGCTTCAATGTCAACACAACTTGCAGGTTTGCCTTTCTCTGGCCCAATCGGTGGCGTTCGCGTTGCTTTGATTGATGGCCAGTGGGTTGCATTCCCTAACCACTCACAGGTTGCAAACGCAGTCTTTGACATGGTTGTTGCTGGTCGCATTAGCGATGATGGCGATGTTGCAATCATGATGGTTGAAGCAGAAGCTACGACAAAGACAATTGAGCTCATCAAGGGCGGAGCACCAACTCCTAATGAAGAAGTTGTTGCACAAGGTCTAGATGCTGCAAAGCCATTTATCAAGATTCTCTGTGAAGCACAGTCAAAGCTTGCAAAGGTGGCTGCAAAGCCAACTGCTGAGTTCCCTGTGTTCCTTGATTACCAAGATGATGTATTTGCTGCCGTTGAAAAGGCTGCTGGTGCAGATCTTGCAAAGGCACTAACAATTTCTGGTAAGCAAGAGCGCGAAACAAAGATTGATGAGATTTCTGCATCAACTAAGGAATCAGTTTCTGCAGCCTTCGAAGGCCGCGAAAAGGAAGTTCCTGCAGCGTTTCGTTCACTAACTAAGAAGCTTGTTCGCCAGCGCGTATTGCGCGACAAGATCCGTATCGATGGACGTGGATTGCGCGATATTCGTGCACTATCTGCAGAGGTAGAAGTAATTCCTCGTGTTCACGGTTCAGCGATCTTCGAACGTGGTGAGACACAGATTCTTGGAATTACAACTCTTAACATGCTCAAGATGGAACAACAGCTAGATACGTTGAACCCTGAAAACCATAAGCGTTATATGCACAACTACAACTTCCCACCATATTCAACTGGTGAGACTGGTCGTGTTGGTACACCAAAGCGTCGCGAAATCGGGCACGGTGCACTTGCTGAGCGTGCTTTGATTCCAGTACTTCCAACTCGTGAAGAGTTCCCTTACGCAATCCGTCAGGTCTCTGAAGCACTTGGTTCAAATGGATCAACCTCTATGGGATCTGTTTGTGCATCAACTCTTGCGCTTTATAACGCAGGCGTTCCACTACGCGCACCAGTTGCAGGTATTGCAATGGGTCTTATCTCTGACACTGTCGATGGCAAAGTCGAGTACGTAGCACTCACTGACATTCTTGGTGCAGAAGATGCATTTGGCGATATGGACTTTAAAGTCGCCGGAACAAAGGATTTCGTTACAGCTTTGCAGCTAGATACAAAGCTTGATGGAATTCCTGCTTCAGTACTAGCTGGTGCATTGCACCAAGCTAAGGAAGCGCGACTTGCAATTCTTGATGTAATGAATGAAGCAATTGATGGCCCAGATGAGATGAGCCCATTTGCTCCACGCATTATCTCTGTGAAGATTCCAGTTGATCAGATCGGTGCAGTAATCGGGCCTAAGGGCAAGATTATTAACCAGATTCAAGATGAAACTGGCGCAGATATTTCAATTGAAGATGACGGCACAATTTACATCGGCGCAGTTGATGGTCCATCAGCTGAAGCTGCACGTGCTCAAATCAATGCAATTGCTAACCCACAGATGCCAGAAGTTGGAGAGCGCTACCTCGGTACCGTTGTAAAGCTTGCAGCATTTGGTGCTTTCATCTCATTGATGCCAGGTAAAGATGGCTTGCTCCACGTATCTCAGATTCGCAAGATGCATGGTGGAAAGCGCATTGAGAACTTGGAAGAAGTCATGAAGGTTGGCGACAAGATTCAAGTTGAAATCGGCGAGATTGATCCAAAGGGCAAGTTGTCTTTGGTTCCAGTTCTTGAAGATGGAACAACTGGTTCTGCTGAATAAATGAGCGTTCGTCGTTCAGTTTTACCTAGCGGTCTGCGCATCGTCACTGAAGAAGTTTCTTCGGTGCGCAGTGCCGCAATTGGTATCTGGGTAAATGTTGGATCTCGTGATGAATCCCCGGCAACTGCTGGGGCTTCTCACTTTCTAGAGCATTTACTCTTTAAAGGAACTGCCCGACGCAGCGCACTTGAAATCTCATCATCGATTGAATCAGTCGGTGGCGAGATGAATGCCTTTACGTCTAAGGAATACACCTGCTTCTATGCACGTGTCATTGATACCGATTTGCCGATGGCAATTGATGTGATTTCAGATCTAATTACATCATCTGTTGTTTCAGCCCTTGATGTTGATGCTGAGCGCAAGGTTGTTTTAGAAGAAATCGCGATGCGTGATGATGATCCAAGTGATTTAGTCCATGATTTATATGCTGAGACTTATTACGGGGATACTCCACTTGGGCGTCCGATTTTGGGAACTGTGGCCTCAATTAAGGGGATGTCACGCAATACAGTCAATAACTATTACAAGAAGCGTTATCTGCCCCAAGATCTTGTTGTGGCAGTTGCTGGAAACATTAAGCACAAAAAGGTTGTTGCAATGGTTGAAGCAGCCCTTTCTGTTGATGGTTTCCTAGATGTCATGGGCGCACCAGTCATTCGCTCAAATGCACAGGATAAGAAAGCTAAACAGCTAAGTGTTGGTTTGATTTCGCGCAAGACTGAGCAAGCGCACATGTTTTATGGCATGGAGGGCGTTGCCCGTCATGATGATCGCCGCTTTGCAATGGGAGTTTTAGCTTCTGCTCTAGGTGGTGGAATGTCATCTCGCTTGTTCCAAGAGATTCGCGAAAAGCGTGGTCTTGCATACTCTGTCTATGCCTATGCCCAGCAATATGCAGGCAGTGGTCAGATTGGTTTTTATGCAGGATGTAATCCAACTAAGGCCGTTGAAGTTGTGGAGATTATTCGCGAAGTCCTCGCCCATGTTGTCGATAATGGAATGACGCATGAAGAGATTGAGCGCGCTAAGGGCGCTGTTCGTGGCTCACTAGTTTTGAGTCAAGAGGACTCAGGCTCGCGCATGTTTAGAATTGGTAAGAATGAGATTGTTTACGGCCAAGTTACCGGCTTTGACGATATTTTGAAATCTATTTCACGCGTAAATGAGCAGGACATACGGGAAATTGCTGGCGCCTTTTTGACTAAAACGCCTACGCTTGCTCTTGTGGGTCCATTTAAAAACACGTCGAAATTTGAAAAGGTGTTGAAATGATTAACGTTGCAGTACTAGGTGCAAAAGGTCGCATGGGTTCAGAGGTTGTAAAGGCCGTTGAATCATCTGAGGGCTTGAGCCTAGTTGCAGCGCTCGATCTTGGTGATTCACTTGATCAACTAAAAGATTCTGGGGCAAAAGTAGTTGTTGATTTCACTACACCAGATTCAGTCATGGCAAACCTTGAATTTCTTATTAACAATGGAATAAACGTTGTTGTGGGAACAACTGGCTTTGATGCAAACAAGCTTGCGACCGTAGAAAAACTCTTAAAGGCTAATCCTGGAGTTGGTGTCTTAATTGCCCCTAACTTTGCAATTGGTGCCGTCTTAATGATGGAGTTTGCTGAAAAAGCTGCACGTTATTTTGAATCAGCTGAAATTATTGAATTACATCATCCGCTGAAAGTAGATGCGCCAAGTGGCACAGCATCTCGCACCGCAGAGCTCATGAGCAAAGCCCGTAAAGAGGCAGGCCTTGGAGCACAACCTGATGCAACAACAACTGCTCTAGAGGGGGCACGCGGTTCAAAAGTGGGAGATATTCCAGTGCACTCAGTGCGCGCACGAGGATTAGTTGCACACCAAGAGGTAATTCTTGGGGGACTAGGTGAGACGTTAACAATTCGTCACGATTCACTTGATCGAGCAGGATTTATGCCGGGAGTAATCCTTGGTATTAGAAATGTAGTTTCACATCCAGGCCTGACACATGGCCTAGATAAGTTCATGTGAAGGGAGATCCACATGTCAAAAGATCAAATCACAATGTATGGCGCTGACTGGTGCGGAGATTGCCGCCGTTCAAAGCGTTTGTTTGAAGAGCTCAACGTTGAATACACTCTTATTGATGTCGATGCAGATCTAAGCGCTGCAGACAAAGTTAAAGAGATTAACGGCGGAGCACAGTCAATTCCTGTGATTGTTTTCTCTGACGGCACTCACTTAACTGAACCATCAGATAATGACTTGAAGGCAAAGCTTCAAGCTCTTAAAATTATCTAAAACCAGTTATAGATAGCAGCCGATGTAAAGGCTGCACTGAGTACTACAACTGGAAATGGTGCTTTAAGTAATAGCGCCACAACGGCGGCAGATAAACCAGCTAATCGATGATCAATCATCAACTGTGATTTTTCTGTAAATGTCTGAACAGCAACTAGTGCGCTCAGAAGTGCAATAGGAATGAGCGCGTTAATGGACTGCACTTTAGGATGAGCAAAAATTCGCTCTGGAACATTGTGTCCGGCGTATTTAAGTGCAAAAGCAATAACGCTCGTGCCAATTGTGGCAATCCAAAATGAGTTCATTTGCGCAGTCCTACCGCTACGGCAATAAATGCAGTTGCAATGATTGGTAGTCCTGCGGGCAAAATAGGAGTCATAACTAGAGCAAAGATCATGCAACCAACGGCAAGTGCTCGATCACGATTAGTTTTTAAGCGTGGCCACACAAGACCTAAGAACGCGGCAGGCACCGCAGAATCGAGTCCCCATGCACGTATGTCTCCCATGGCTTGTGCACCAAGGGCTCCAGCTACTGTGAATAGATTCCAGAATAGAAATACACCAAAGCCCGTAAGCCAAAAACCTTGGCGCATGGCTTTTTCTCCGCGAACTTCTTGACCTAATGCAACTGCGGTTGATTCATCAATTGTTATCTGGGCGGCAACAATTCGCTTGAATCCTTTTACTTTCAATCGAGGCGCCATGATCACGCCATACACACCATTTCGAATTCCAAGTAGGGACGCAGTTGCAATACCACTTATTGCACCGCCGCCAGCACCTAGAACTCCAATAACTGCGAACTGTGATGCACCTGAAAATGTTAGAAGTGATAACAAGCACGTTTGTAGAAGTGAAAAGCCATTTGCAACCGCAGCGGCTCCAAAAGCCGTTCCATATGCCCCAACTGTGATGGAAACGCTCAAAGAATCGCGCAATGTGGTGGATTCAATTCTGGACACGCAGACATTCTGCCGTAGATATCCAAAGACTCAAACCCGGCCCCTTATAGGGTGAGGCCATGCCTGAGGAAATCATATTTAGAGACGATGTAACCGTTGAATTAGTAAAAGCCAGTGCCAGTGATGCCGATGTAATCTGGGCAGCACGTGTTTCAACTGCTGGTGAGCAATCAATGGAAGAGATTGGTGAAGACCCAGCTCGCTCTGCCGGATTAATTAACTACCTTGCACGTGAGCGCCACGGATCACCTTTCGAGCACACCTCCATGACTTTCTTCATCTCAGCGCCGATATTTGTTTTCCGTGAATTCATGCGCCATCGCATCGCTTCATACAATGAAGAGAGTGGTCGCTACCGCGAATTAAAACCTGTTTTCTATATCCCATCAAAAGATCGCAAGCTTGTGCAAGTTGGTAAAACTGGTGCATATACATTTGAAGATGGAACAAAAGAACAATTTGAAATTACAACTAACTCAATGAAAGCTGCCTACGTTGTTGCATACGATAGTTATCAAAAGATGTTGGACGCAGGCGTTGCGCGCGAAGTTGCACGTGCGGTATTGCCTGTGGCCACGTATTCATCTATGTATGTTTCAATGAATGCCCGTGCGCTCATGAACTTTTTATCCCTCCGCACATCCCGCGAAGGCTCACACTTTCCAAGCTATCCACAACGCGAAATTGAGATGGTGGCCGAGAAAATGGAAGCCGAATTCGCAAAATTAATGCCGCTTACATACGGGGCCTTCGAAAAGTCTGGTCGCATCGCCCCATAAAACGGGTAGAGTTACCCGCATGAGTACGCCAGCGCCATTTGGCCGCATGTTGACCGCAATGGTCACACCATTTAAAAAAGATGGCTCCATTGATTGGGATGGCGTTGAAAAAATCGCAGATCATCTCGTTAAAACAGGTCACGATGGCATCGTCGTTAATGGCACAACAGGTGAAGCTCCTACGACTAAATCCTCTGAAAAAGAAGAGATCATCAAGGTTGTTAAGCGTGTAGTTGGAGCAAACATCAAGGTTGTCTCTGGTGCTGGCGATAATGAAACAGATTATTCAATCAACCAAGCCAAGCGCAGCGAAGCAGCTGGTGCTGATGGAATTTTGGTAGTGACTCCTTATTACAACAAGCCACCACAAGCAGGTATCAAGGCTCACTTCTTAGCTATGGCCAATGCAACTGGTTTACCAATGATGCTCTATGACATTCCTGGTCGCACAGGTGTTGAAATTGAGTCAGACACAATCGTTGAACTCTTTGAACACCCTTCAATCGTTGCGCTTAAGGATGCAAAAGGAAATGTTGCTGCAACCTCTTGGGTAATCAAGCGTTGCGGAATTCCTGTGTATTCAGGTGATGACATCCTTAATTTGCCGCTTCTATCAGTGGGAGCAGTCGGCTTTGTTTCAGTGTGTGGTCACACAGTTGGATCAGAGCTAAAAGAAATGCTCAATTCTTGGTTTGCGGGCAATCCTGGGCGCGCACTAGAGATTCATCAGCAGTTGCTTCCAGTATTTACCGGAACATTCCGCACACAAGGTGCCATCATGACTAAAGCCGCACTGACATTAATGGGTCTACCTGGTGGATATACCCGTCTTCCTCTAGTCGATGCAACAGATGCGCAAGTTGCGCAGTTGCGTGACGACCTACGCGCAGGTGGCGTAGCAATTAAATAATGAATCATCCTCACCCAGATCTTGGAACACCCTCAACTTTAGTTAAAGGGGGATTGCGTATTGTCGCCTTGGGCGGCTTAGGTGAGATCGGTCGAAACATGACCGTATTTGAAACTAAAGGAAAGCTATTAATCGTTGACTGCGGAGTTCTATTTCCTGAAGATACTCAGCCAGGAATTGATTTAATCCTTCCGGATTTCTCATATATTCGTGATCGCCTAGATGATGTTGTTGGCGTGTTCTTAACACATGGCCACGAGGACCATATCGGCGCAGTTCCTTATTTACTGCGCGAACGCGGAGACATTGCAATCTATGGATCAGCACTTACATTGGCCCTTGTCACAGCAAAGTTAAAAGAGCATCGCATCACGCCTCTCACACGCGAAGTTCGTGAAGGTGGACATGAAGATGTTGGACCATTTGAACTTGAGTTTGTTGCTGTAAACCACTCGATTCCAGATGCGTTAGCAGTTGTTATCAACACCGATGCTGGCCGAGTTCTGGCAACGGGTGACTTTAAGATGGATCAATTACCACTTGATGGTCGTATTACAGATCTGCGTACCTTTGCTCGCTTGGGTGAAGAAGGCGTTGATCTATTTATGGTGGATTCAACGAATGCAGATATCCCAGGTTTCACTCCATCAGAGCGCGAAATTATGCCCGCCCTTAATCGCGTTATCGGTTCAACTAAGCGTCGAGTAATTGTGGCTTCATTTTCATCCCATGTGCACCGCGTTCAGCAAGTAATTGATACTGCAGCAATTCACAATAGAAAAGTTATCTTTATTGGACGCTCCATGGTTCGTAACATGAAGATTGCACAAGATATGGGCTACCTAACTATTCCACCTGGAATCGTTATGGATGCAAAGGATCTTGACTCCTTTGATGACAATGTTGTTTTGATTTGCACAGGTTCGCAAGGTGAACCGATGGCAGCGCTATCGCGTATGGCAAATGGTGACCATCAGATTCGAGTGGGCGAGGGTGACACAGTTATCTTGGCTTCATCACTCATTCCTGGAAATGAAAACTCAGTCTTTAGAGTCATTAATGAACTCACTCGCTTTGGTGCCAAAGTTGTTCATAAAGCTAATGCCATGGTCCACGTTTCAGGACATGCAGCAGCAGGAGAGCTTCTCTATTGCTACAACATCGTTAAGCCCCGCTATGTCATGCCTATCCATGGTGAATGGCGCCATATGAAGGCCAATGCAGAACTTGCTATTCAAGCCGGTCTTCCTCGATCAAATGCTTTGATTATTGAAAATGGCGTTGTTGTGGATTTAATCGACCATGAAGCACAAGTAGTTGGCGCAGTGCCATGTGGATTTGTTTATGTCGATGGACAAAGTATTGGTGACATTACTGAAGCATCACTTAAGGATCGTCGAATTCTTGGTGAAGAGGGATTCATCTCTGTCATTGTGGTCATTGATTCACAAAGCGGAAAGATCGTTGCTGGACCAGATATCCATGCACGTGGATTCAATGAAGATATGGCGCTTTTTGATGATGTGAAATTAAAGATTGAGAAGGCATTGGCTGCTGCAGTTGCCGAAGGAATTAATGGAACTCATCAGCTTTCACAGATTGTCCGAAAGACCGTTGGTGGATGGGTTGGGGGAGAACATCGCCGAAAGCCGATGATTGTCCCTGTTGTTATTGAAGTTTAAGAACGGCGCGCCTAGGCGCTAAGAAATTACTCATCCTTTACGATGAGGAGTGTGGCTAAGAAAAAATCTAAATCTAAAAGCGGTGCTGTAGGTGGCGCGCTCGGAAGAGGCTTAGCTGCAATCTGGCGATTCATCGCAAAAGTTCTTGGTAACTCGGTTCGCTTCATTGCTCGTGGTGCTCGTGATTTAGATCCAGCACATCAACGTGATGGAATGGCATTTCTGATTCTCATTCTCGCACTTGTTGCAACGGCCGGAACTTGGTTTCATGCCGATAATATTGTTGGCCGTGCGGTCTATGCCTTTGTTTATGGTGGCTTTGGTCGCATTGGCTTTGTAACACCCGTTGTTTTGATTTATTTTGCTTTTAAACTATTTAGAACTCCTGAAGATAAAGCTGCAATTGGGCGAGTAGTAGTGGGTACATTGACACTTCTTCTCTCATCAACAGGTATTTCACATTTACTCAATGGCTCAATTGGTACGGGTGCCACCGCAATGCGCGAAGGTGGTGGCTGGATTGGTTACGCAGTAACCACACCGTTGGTGTCACTGATGACTTCAGTGCTGACTTATCCAGTCTTAGTTCTTGTCTTTATCTTTGGCTTACTTGTTGTAACAGCAACTCCGGTTTCACAAGTTCTAGATCGCTTCACCTCTAGTGCTAGTTGGTTATGGGCCAAGCGCCCTGAAAGATCAATCAAAGTTGAAGATTTTGAAATTACGGATACGCCACCTTTTGAAACTCCTATTGTCGCCGCATGGAACGAGCCGGTAGAAGAGGATGAAGAGTTAGATGAAGAGAGCTTTGATGAAGAGTTCACAGTTCCTATTCCTATCTCTCCTGTCATAACTCCAGAAACTGTTACCAAGCGTCCAGAACAACTATTGCTTACCCCTGATTCAACGTATGAACTTCCGCCTGCAGACATGTTGCGCACAGGCCCTGCTGCAAAAGCTAAGAGCAAAGTAAATGATTTAGTTGTAGCAGCGCTGACTGAAGTCTTTGCGCAATTTGAAATTGATGCCCAAGTAACTGGATTTATGCGTGGGCCCACGGTTACGCGCTATGAAGTTGAGCTGGGAAATGCCGTCAAAGTTGAGCGCATTACCGCCCTTGCTAAGAATATTTCTTATGCTGTTGCAAGTAGTGATGTTCGAATCCTTTCTCCTATTCCAGGAAAATCTGCTGTGGGAATTGAAATTCCAAATACTGACCGCGAAATCGTGGCCTTAGGCGATGTTTTGCGCTCATCTGTTGCAGGCCAAGATCACCACCCAATGTTGGTTGCACTCGGAAAAGATGTTGAAGGCAACTTTGTCTGTGCAAACCTTGCAAAAATGCCTCACCTTTTAGTTGCAGGTGCTACTGGTGCTGGTAAATCTTCAATGATTAACGCCATGATTACCTCGATTTTGGTGCGTGCTACACCAGATGAAGTTCGCTTAGTGCTAATTGATCCTAAGCGCGTGGAGCTAACTGCCTATGAAGGTATTCCGCATTTAATTACACCAATTATTACTAATCCAAAAAAGGCAGCAGATGCACTGACGTGGGTAGTGCGCGAGATGGATTTGCGATATGAAGATCTTTCAACATTTGGCTTTAGACATATAGATGATTTCAACAAGGCAGTTCGTGCTGGCAAGGTAATCGTGCCTCCTGGAAGTGATCGAACAGTTGAGCCTTATCCATACCTACTTGTCATCATTGATGAGCTTGCAGATTTAATGATTGTGGCTGCAAAGGAAGTAGAAGAATCTGTTGTTCGCATTACCCAGCTTGCTAGATCTGCCGGTATTCACTTAGTCCTTGCAACTCAGCGACCATCTGTCGATGTTGTTACAGGTCTTATTAAAGCAAACGTGCCATCTAGACTTTCATTTGCTACTAGTTCTCTAGCCGATAGCCGCGTTATCTTAGATAGTCCAGGGGCTGAAAAACTTGTCGGACAAGGAGATGCTCTCTTTATCCCTATGGGAGCTAGCCGAGCAGTTCGTATTCAAGGTGCCTATGTGTCAGAGCGCGAGATTGAAGCGGTTACAACACATGTGAAGAAGCAGTTAAAACCGCGCTATCGTGAAGATGTAACCGCTGTTCAATCACATCCCAAGATGGTTGATAAAGAGATTGGCGATGATTTAGATATTTTGTTACAAGCCGTTGAATTAGTTGTTGGAACACAGTTTGGTTCAACATCTATGTTGCAAAGAAAACTTCGTGTTGGGTTTGCAAAAGCTGGACGTCTGATGGATCTGATGGAGTCCAGAGGAATCGTTGGACCATCTGAAGGCTCCAAGGCCAGAACTGTTTTGGTGAAACCAGATGAACTCGATTCTGTTTTAGCGACCTTGCGAGATTACTAAAGCAACCTTTGCCGGGGGTTAACACAGATTTCACCCCCTGTTCTCACACCGCTCTCTAGCCACAGGGTATGCCACGGTTCTAGACTTGCACTCTCATCGGCGGCAGTAATTTCCCTTAAGGACCAATAACGATGGCACTTGGATCTTTGATTGCTAAGGCGCGTAAAGACGCGGGCCTTTCACTTGAAGATTTGGCTGCCAAAACCAATATTCGTATAAGCGTTTTGAGTGAGATCGAAAAAGATAACTTTGAACATTGCGGTGGTGAAACTTATGCCCGCGGTCATGTTCGCAATATCGCCTCAATTTTAAAAGCGGATCAAAAAGAGTTCATTCGTCTCTATGAAGAAGAACAAGGCGGTGAAACCCGGTCGATCAAAGATTTGCTTATTGAAAATAGTGTCATGCGTTTACCAGCTGAAGCTCGCAAAGTCTCTTGGAAAGTTCTTGTGATGATTTCTGTGGTGTCATTATTTGCTGTTGGCATTGCTCAAGTAGTAATTTCAAACGTCAATACAAATGATGTTGTTAGTGCAGCTCCATCTGCAAGTGCATCATCAACAGCAGATGAAACTGCCACCGAATCACCATCTGCAGAGCCATCGGCCCAAAATACTTTTTCAACCGGAACTGGTGTTGAGGTAGTTATTAATGCAGCCCGTGCTAAGTCATGGCTCTTTGTCTCTGATGATGCTGGAAGAACTCTCTTTAGTGGTCAAATTTCACGTGGGGCAGTTAAGACTTTTTCCTCAGATTCAGAACTCAATCTCAAAGTTGGAAATGCTGGGGGAGTAGATCTGAAAGTAAATGGCAAGAAAGTTGAGGCCATTGGTGTGGATGGTGAGGTAGTTAGCGTGTCGTACGGAGTCGATTCATAACCCGCTAAGATTTGCCAAATGAAGCGCACCGTAGCAGTTGTCACTTTAGGGTGCTCAAGAAATGAAGTTGATTCAGAGGAGTTGGCTGGTCGTTTAGCAGCCGATGGATGGACCTTAGTTGATGATGTTGAATCAGCTGAAGTTGCTCTAGTAAATACGTGTGGTTTTATTGAGTCAGCTAAAAAGGATTCAATTGATGCTCTCCTTGAGGCAAACTCTCTCAAAGGACATGGCCAGACGCGCGCAGTAGTTGCGGTGGGTTGCATGGCTGAGCGTTATGGCAATGAATTAGCAGAAGCGCTGCCAGATACAGATGCAATCTTAAGCTTTGATGACTACCAAGATATTTCAGCAAGGTTGCAATCAATTGCTGCAGGTAATTCACACACCCCGCATATTCCACGTGATCGTCGTGCTCTCTTACCTATTGCTCCAGCTGATCGTGCTGAGACGCGCGAGAGCGTTGAGTTTTCTCGCAAGCGCTTAGGTGATGCACCATGGGCCCCGCTTAAAATTGCATCGGGTTGTGATCGTCGCTGTTCTTTCTGCGCCATTCCATACTTTAGAGGTTCTTTTATCTCACGCCGTCCCCATGAAATCTTGGATGAGGCACGTTGGTTAGTTGCCAATGGAGTTACAGAACTCTTTTTGGTGAGCGAAAATACAACTTCCTACGGAAAAGATTTAGGTGATCTTCAGTTGATGGAGAAGATGCTGCCTGAGATCGCCGCCATTGAAGGCGTTGAACGAGTCCGCTTGTCATACCTGCAGCCTGCAGAGATGCGACCAACTTTGATTCAAGCGATGATTGCAACGCCAAAGACTGTTCCATATTTTGATTTATCTTTCCAGCACTCTTCACCATCAGTTTTGCGACGTATGCGCCGCTTTGGCGATAATGAAAAATTCCTCCATTTAATCAATCAAATCCGAGTCTTATCGCCTGAGGCTGGAATTCGCTCTAACTTTATTGTTGGTTTCCCAGGTGAGACTCAAGAGGATTTTGATGAGTTGGCCAGATTTATCACTGAAGCCAAGTTAGATGCAGTTGGAATATTTGGGTATTCAGATGAAGATAACACTGAGGCGTTAAAGCTTGATGGCAAGATCGATGAAGAAGTAATAGCCCAACGCGTGGAAACACTTTCTTCATTGGCCGATGAAATGGTCTCATTGCGTGCCCAAGCTCGTATTGGTGAGAGTGTTCGTGTGTTGATCGAAGATGCCGAACTTCAAGAAGGACGAGCAGCCCATCAAGGTCCTGAAGTAGATGGAAGCACCACCTTTATTGGAACAGATTTTATGGCAGGCCAGTATGTTGATGCTGTGGTCATTGATTCCATGGGAGCAGATTTGGTGGCAAAGCCATTATGAAGTTGCCAGGATTTGTAACGCCTAATTTTATTACCGTTATGCGTTTATTGCTTGTGCCAGTTGGTGCTTACACACTTTTTAAAAATGGTGGAGATGATCCAACATGGCAATACGTTTCCTGGTGTGTGTTTTTCGTTCTCGGTTTGAGCGATATTTTGGATGGCAATTTAGCCCGCAGCCGTAACACCATTACAGAGTTTGGAAAGTTTCTAGATCCAGTTGCAGACAAGGTCATGATCGGCACCGCCATGATTTCGCTTTCAATTCTTGGGAGGATGCCATGGTGGATCACCATTGTTATCTTGGTTCGAGAAATTGGGATTACGATTTTCCGCTTGATGATAATTAATAGAGGAGTGATTCCTGCCAATAAGGGTGGCAAGATCAAGGCCACGATGCAGAACTTTGGTGTTGGCTTCTATGTCTTGCCTTTGAGCTCCTCGCTCTACTGGTTCCGCGATGGATTTATGTATATAGCGATCACATTGACTATCGTTACCGGTGCTTACTATGTAAAATCAGCGTTCACTAAGGGTTAGGAAAGAAGAGCATGTCGTTACCTGTCGAAATCATCAGCCTTGCAGCGCAAGTAGTTGAAGACTTACGTGCTCGCGGTGAAACCATTAGTACGGCTGAATCTTTAACTGCAGGAGCTGTTAGCTCTGTCATCGTTACAATCGCCGGGGCATCTGATGTTTTTATTGGTGGCACAACTGCCTACCGTGATGAAATTAAGATTTCACATTTAGGGGTTGATCCAGCACTTATTGCTAAACACTCAGCAATCAGTGAAGAAGTTGCTGTTGCTATGGCACAGGGTGCGTTGAAATCTTTTGGATCAACATGGGCAATAGGCACCACAGGAGTTGCTGGACCTAATCCAATCGATGGACACCCAGTAGGTGCGGTGTGGGTAGCAATTGCCGGTCCAGTAAGTCAGAGCATCGAATTATCCTTATCTGGTGAGCGAGAATCTGTGCGAAACGCAGCTACAGCAAGCGCCATTGCCACCTTTGCGCGTATCCTTAGGACCCGAGCGTAAAAAAGGAGGTGGGCCCGTGGTTCTAGTTCGTGAAGCAGTTGGTCTCACACTTCGCGCTGCCCGCACATCACAAAATCGCACATTGCGCGATGTAGCACGTGATGCCCGTGTCTCACTGGGTTACTTATCTGAAGTAGAACGTGGACAAAAGGAAGCATCATCTGAACTCCTCAACGCTATTTGTGTTGCGCTAGGTCTTTCACTCTCTGGTGTTTTCAATGACGTAGCACTTGAGTTAAAGAGCCGCGAGAGCGTCACTCTTACTGTCGTCGATGCCGCTTAATAAATACGCACCACAAGCTGCAACACATCGCCGCACACAAAGTGCAATCCTTGAAGGTGCTAAGTCGTTAATTGCAACTGTTGGTTTAGCCAAGATGTCTATGATTGAAATCGCAGATACTTCTCAAGTTTCCAGAGCAACTCTCTATAACCATTACAGAGATAAAGAATCAGTCCTGAGCGCCCTGTGTGATTCAGAGATCCGCAGATTAGTAAGCATTGCCCAGAGCGCACCAAATCCCACAGATGCCCTTGAAGTGTTATCTATTCAAATCTCATCCGATAGCGCCCTTGCCAACATGCGCATTTGTGATCCTGCACCCTTAACACAAGTGATGGCAGCAACTTCTCATCCGCTCTGGATGCAGTTCAATGACGCTCTAGCGATGATCCTTGGGTCACAGGTTTTAGCAGACCTTGCAACGCGCTGGCTAATTGGTCAAGCGATACAACCTCTCACACCAGAGGATTCCAGACTCCAAGCAGAGTTTCTTATTGCACGTGCGAATCTCTGATCTTCGTGAGCGTTTAGCTCTTTCATTTGGCCAGCATTCCCACTTTCCCACCGATATCGCCATCTCAGAATTAGGTAGCAAAACCGTTAATGAGGCTCTTGCTGCAGGCCTTGAAGCAGATGAGATTTGGAAAGCGGTGTGTAAGGCGCACCCAAAAGAGACAGAAAAATATAGGTACTAAAAAATGAGCCTTGCTACAACCCTGACGCAGTCAGATCAAAACCACCCACCTTTAGTTTTAATTCATGGACTGGGATCTGCTGCAACGGCATTTAAGCCCATCATCCCTGCGCTCGCGCAAAGCTTTCGCGTGATTACTGTTGATCTGCCAGGTCATGGCCAAAGTGCCTATAACAAAGCTCAGGCAATGGATCCTAAGTCACTGGGCAGAGCAATCTTTGAGAGCGTTGAGAAAAAGTATGGAATAAACAAGTTTCATGTTGCAGGCAATTCACTCGGTGGATGGATTGCACTTGAGATGGCAGCAGATAAGCCAGAGCGCATTGACTCTCTTACAGGTCTAGCACCTGCTGGCCTATGGCTTAAACCAGCTTCGGGGCGTGTTCCCATTGAAGCGCAGTCCTATTACATGGCAAAAGTTCTAAGGCCATTAATTAGAGTTGGATTGCATGCAATTGCATTGCGCAAGATTGGATATGCAAATGTGAGTCCAAAGTGGCAAGAGCTTAGTTATGAAATCTGTTATGACTCAGCATATGCAATGGGACATGCAACGGGATATTTTCAAGCTTGGGATGGGATGTTGGGAAGACGTTTTGAAGCACATGTTCCAGAGAGCGTTCCTGTAACAATCCTCTTTGGCGATACAGATAACACCTTGCCATATCCGCATTCACAGGAGCGCTCGCTAGCACCTGCTCATAGTTCTTGGATGGTTATTGATAACTGTGGACATGCACCGATGTGGGATTATCCAGAATTGATGGTAAAAATCATTAGCCAAACTAGTGGGCAATAACCTCTAGCACCCAAGGCTCATTTGCCTTGGCTTCAAAGAGTTCACATTCAAAGTTGGCCGAGACTATCTCTGCCAGCTCGTAGGGATTTGTGGGTATGGTTTTAGAGAGTAGCAACAGGCGCGTTACTTCACCGCGAGTCTTTTTAGACATATGAGTAATTACTTTCTTCACACCATCGACTTTGCTGAATACTTTTATCTCAACGCACTTTTCGGCCGGGGCAGTCCAAACGCTTTGGTAGGTCGCTGAGCGGCAGTCGATAATCAAATCCGCTTCAATGGCATCTAACGCCTTGGTAATCGGTGTGCGCATGCGGGCAACATCTATTTTTTCTTTGTAGGGCTCAATCGGATCAAGGCATTTAAGGCTTCCGTATTTAGCCGAGATGATTGCAATTGATTTCTGTGCTCGGTTTTGGCCAGATCTGCCCAGCGTTGCCCAGCCCAGGCCCTGATAGAGGACTCCGGTATAGACGGTGATAGCTGGGCCTGGCTCTGCCGCCTTTTTCTCACTGGGGGGAAGCAGAATCAGCATGGGGGTAAGTATGGGCCCGCATAGCGCTCGCGACACGCTCACATTTGTCAGTGCCTCCTGCTACCTTTCGAACAGATGTTCGGATACTCTATCCGAGTACAACCAGAGCGGTTCTAACCTCCGCCCACAGCTCTTCCCCCGAGCGCTGCGGTCCGTCGTTAGGTCTCCGTACCTTCTGGGCCAGGACCAAACGTCATACGACGTTCTATCGAAAGGAAAGTAAGTGGCTACTGAAAAAAGCAATAAAGCTAACGAAGCTGCACAAGAAAAAGCTACAAGCGAACGCCAAAAAGCGCTCGATACAGCCCTAGCCCAGATCGAACGTCAATTTGGAAAAGGCTCAGTAATGAAGATGTCCGATCGTCAAAACCAGATTGTTGAAGTAATTCCAACTGGTTCAATCGCACTCGATATCGCACTTGGTATTGGTGGATTGCCTCGCGGTCGTATCGTAGAAATCTACGGACCAGAGTCTTCAGGTAAGACAACTCTTACATTGCATGCAATTGCTAACGCGCAAGCTGCAGGCGGTATCTGTGCATTCATCGATGCTGAGCACGCCTTTGATGCAGAGTATGCAAAGAAGCTTGGCGTTGATATTGATGCTCTTCTTGTTTCACAACCAGACACAGGTGAACAAGCGTTAGAAATTATGGACATGCTTATTCGCTCAGGTGCACTTGATCTCGTAGTCGTTGACTCAGTTGCAGCACTTGTTCCACGTGCTGAAATTGAAGGCGAAATGGGAGATTCTCATATGGGTCTTCAAGCACGCCTTATGTCACAGGCTCTACGTAAAATTACTGGTGCACTTCACCAATCAAAGACAACTGCAATCTTTATTAACCAGTTGCGTGAAAAGATTGGTGTCTTCTTCGGTTCACCTGAAACTACAACTGGTGGTAAAGCGTTGAAGTTCTATGCATCAGTCCGTTTGGATATCCGTCGTATTGAAACCCTTAAAGATGGCCAGGACGCTGTTGGTAACCGTACTCGCGTTAAGGTTGTTAAGAACAAGATGGCTCCACCATTTAAGCAAGCAGAGTTCGACATCATTTACGGCACAGGAATTTCACGTGAAGGCTCTTTGATCGATCTTGGAGCAGAGGTTGGAATCGTGAAGAAGTCTGGTGCTTGGTATACATATGAAGCTGATCAGTTGGGTCAAGGTAAGGAAAATGCACGTACATTCCTTATCGATAACCCAGATCTCGCTAATGAGATTGAGACCAAGATTCGCGATCACTTTAAGCCAATCGAGGTAGATGCAGATCTGATCGCAGCTATCGATGAAGCCACTGCTGAGGTTGATTTCTAATTAGCCTGCAATTTTCAAAGGTTGACCAAGAGGCTGACCCTTACTCAATTGCATATGCCATCGCACAAAATGCTTTGGTTGCGCGGGCCAAGAGTAAGGGTGAGCTCTTGGCTCACCTTAAAAAACGTGGTGTTGAAGATGAAGTTGCCAGCGCAACAATCTATAAATTAACCGAAAATGGCTTAATTAATGATGCTGAGTTTGCTAAAGCCTGGACTCAATCACGCCATAACGCCAAGAAACTTTCCAAGCGAATCATCGCGGGAGAGCTTCGCACTAGGGGAGTAGATCAAAGCGCTATTGATGAGGCTCTAGATGAGATCGATGATGAATCTGAATATCGGACAGCTTTTTCTTTAGCGATGAAAAAGTATTCAACGATGTCGCGGATGGAACCAGAGGTTCAGATTAGGCGAATTCAGTCTTTGCTACAACGCAAAGGTTTTGGCTTTGGTGTTATTGGCCGTGTTATTCGCGAGCTAGATATTCACTCAGGCGAGCAGCTGTAGCAACAACGGCTGCTGCATGAACGCGGCCGGGCTGTCGACCTAATCTCTCAATCGGTCCACTGATACTCACCGCTGCAATAACTTTTCCATTAGGTCCGCGAACTGGGGCAGAAACAGAAGTGACTCCAGCTTCGCGCTCTCCTACAGATTGCGCCCAACCACGACGACGATCTGCAGCAAGTTGAGCCGCTGTAAATCTTGCATTTGCAACACCGCGATGAATCTTTTCGCTATCTTCCCAAGCCAGCAAAATCTGCGCAGCAGAACCTGCCTGCATTGTTAGGGCTGCGCCAACAGGAACAGAGTCACGCAAACCTGATAAACGCTCTGCAACGGCAACACAGATGCGTTGATCACCTTGTCGCTTATAGAGCTGAGCACTCTCACCAGTTGCATCACGCAGCGCAGCAAGTGCTGGGGCAGCAGCGGCAAGTAGACGATCTTCTCCTGCAGCAGCGCCAAGTTCAGCGGCTCGTGGGCCTAGTACAAAGCGTCCAGAGAGGTCGCGAGCGACGTAGCGATGAAATTCCAGGGCAACAGCTAAGCGGTGGGCCGTTGGACGGGCTATTCCCGTGGCAGAAACGAGCTCTGCTAATGAATGCGGGCCAGCTTCTAAGGTATTTAATATTGAGGCGGCTTTATCTAATACGCCAACTCCGCTATTCTTTCTGCTCATAGGGTGATATTAACATCCCACTATGTGATATGGCAAATGAAGGAGTAAGGAAAAGCAGATGGGTAAAACGCTAGCTGAAAAGATTTGGGCCGAACATATTGTTCGCGCTGCCGATGGTGAACCAGATCTTTTGTATATCGATCTTCATCTCATCCATGAAGTAACTAGCCCACAGGCCTTTGATGGTCTGCGCCTTGCTGGACGCAAAGTACGTCGCCCTGAACTCACCATTGCTACAGAAGATCACAACGTGCCAACGATTAACATTGATAAGCCAATCGCAGATCCTGTTTCAAAGCTGCAGGTGGACACACTTCGTGCAAATTGCGCTGAGTTTGGTGTGCGCATCCACTCATTGGGAGATAAAGACCAGGGTGTAGTTCACGTAGTTGGCCCACAGCTGGGCTTAACACAACCAGGTATGACAATTGTTTGCGGAGATTCACACACATCTACCCACGGTGCATTTGGCGCTCTGGCTTTTGGTATTGGAACCTCTGAAGTTGAACACGTTTTAGCAACACAGACTTTGCCCCTTGCTCGTCCAAAAACAATGGCTATTAATGTTGAAGGAACGCTAAAGAAGGGCGTTACTTCAAAAGATATTATTTTGGCCATCATTGCAAAGATTGGTACTGGCGGAGGCCAGGGCTATGTCATTGAATATCGCGGTTCAGCTATCCGTGCTCTGTCAATGGAATCACGTATGACTGTGTGTAATATGTCTATTGAAGCCGGTGCCCGCGCAGGTCTGATTGCACCTGATCAAACTACTTTTGATTACATTAAGGGCAAGCCTCATGCACCAGAGGATCTTGATGCTGCAGTCAAATACTGGAGCACCCTGTATACAGATAGCGATGCGAAATTTGATGTTGAAGTAAATCTGAACGCCGATGATCTAGAACCATTTGTCACATGGGGTACTAACCCAGGACAAGGTTCATCATTGAGTGCAAATGTTCCAAACCCTGCAGATATTGCAGATCCTGAAGCACGTGGGGCTGCAGAGCGAGCACTTGTCTATATGGGCTTAGAGGCTGGCACACCACTTAAAAAGATAGCTATTGACACTGTTTTCTTGGGCTCTTGCACCAATGGTCGAATTGAAGATTTGCGAGCTGCTGCAGAAGTTGTTAAGGGCAAGAAGATCGCCTCAACACTTCGTATGTTGGTTGTTCCAGGTTCAGCCAGAGTGCGACTTGAAGCAGAGGCAGAAGGCCTAGATAAAGTCTTTATCGATGCAGGAGCTGAATGGCGAAATGCTGGGTGCTCCATGTGTTTGGGTATGAACCCAGATCAATTGGCTGTGGGAGAGCGCTCTGCCTCTACCTCTAACCGTAACTTTGAAGGCCGCCAAGGTAAGGGCGGTCGCACACACTTGGTAAGTCCACTAGTGGCGGCTGCAACTGCGCTACGTGGAACTCTCTCATCGCCTGCGGATTTGTAAGGAGCACACACAATGGAAAAATTCGTTAAGCACACCGGCACCGCAGTTCCACTGCGTCGTAGCAATGTTGATACAGATCAGATAATTCCGGCTGTTTATTTAAAGCGCGTAACACGCAGCGGCTTTGAAGATGGCCTGTTTTCAGCATGGCGCAGCGATCCTGAGTTTGTCTTAAATAAGGCCGAATACAAGGCTGGCACAATTCTTGTGGCAGGTGTGGATTTTGGTACTGGTTCATCTCGCGAGCACGCAGTGTGGGCGTTGCAGAACTATGGCTTTAAAGCCGTTATCTCTTCTCGCTTTGCTGACATCTTCCGTG
>Ga0209297_1000644_pt1 | contig 21689 bp, 21 predicted proteins | sample S_130805_MF_Meta_FD_187322 | JGI IMG/M metagenome (GOLD analysis project Ga0209297, IMG submission 187322) | Freshwater microbial communities from Lake Simoncouche, Canada to study carbon cycling - S_130805_MF_MetaG (SPAdes) (version 2) | ecosystem: Environmental > Aquatic > Freshwater > Lake ...
AGCAAAATGAGGCATTTCAAGCATAAAATAAAACTATTGTGCAAAATTAACATATTTTGCAAAGTCATTACGGTAATTGTTAAGAAGATTATAGTTAGAATCATTTCCTAATAGATTGATTTCAAAACTGTTCACCATAGTCCCGTTATTTGTTTTTATAATCATACCCCATGTATTCATACTCCTATCATTATTAAATTCTTTAGAAACATGTATCATATAACGAGTATTATTGATATAAGCATCATTGTCTTTATCTTGAGTAAATAGATAGGTATAAAACTGTCTATCAATAGTATTATTAGTGAAAGTTAAATATTCAAGGGATTTTGAATTTTTTAAAATTTTTATAAAATCGTAAAACACATCTAATGATAGTTTTAATCTACTAATTTCAAGCCATAGAAGGCTATTAAAAGTTTGCATTATTATTAAAAAAGGCTGGACATCAACTTTGATATTATCAAATATTAAAATTTTAAGCTTTTTATTTTTACTAAAAAACTTTGAAAAGCTGGCAAGAGTTTCATCAGTATCAAATGTAATATTACGCAATATGATAGTTGTAATATTTTCTCTATTCGTCTTATTCAAAACACCTAATATTGCTTTGGTTATTTCTAAATTTTGTAAATTAATAATACTTATATTTTCAAAAGAGTGTGTGATAGAAGGTAATGATTTCGTAAAACTTCTATTTATTTTTGAAACATTTGACATTACCTTGAAATAATTTGAAATAATTTCTTTATCAAGCCTCTTGTCAAATTTAAAAACAGCATTTAAAATATGCAAACGAAGATCATCAGGTATAGTAGATATATTTGGAGGAGGAGACAAAGTTTTACGAGAGGCGACTGGCGTTTTAGGTGATGATGTAGATGATTTTGCTTTGCTTGGAAGTGAAGCTGATTTTGCTTTGCTTGGTAATGGAGCTGATTTTAGCATTATCTATTATATAAAAATAATAAAAATAATATAAAGGGTAATAGATAATAAGAACACTTTGCAATATTATGAATAATAGTTATAAGGTTGGCAATAGAATTATAAATCTTCTTTAATCTAAATAGAAAGTGAATGATAAAAAAAAGTTCCTGTCCTGATAATAAAGAGAGAAATCCAATTACTGGAAGATGTGTTTTAAAATGTAAGGAAGGATCTGTGCGAAGTAAAATCACCGGGAAATGCGAAAATAATGGTAAGAAAGGAAGACCCGCAAAGAAAATACCTCCCGTTCCTGTTCCCGTTATACCATATGTACCACGACCACCAAAGAAGATTTCGTCGTCAAAGTCTTCTAGTTCTTCCCTTGTATCCGCCAGATCGTCCACAAAGTCTTCGCCAAAATCGCGGGGATTTGAATTATATTATCCGGATTTGGATGATCCAGATTTTACATCGAAGATATCCTATAATAAGGAGTTTTTAATTCATAAAATACCTGATTACCCGATTATAGAAAATGCCAAGGATTTTGATGCGGTATCCGCGAAGTTATGTGGAAAGTTTGACAAGATGCTTTATCAACATTTTATAGGACAATTCCTTTCGTATCGAACGCCTTATAGAAGTGCTTTATTATATCATGGTGTCGGTGTTGGGAAAACGTGTTCTGCGATTACAATCACTGAGGCGCTACTAAGTTCGCAAATCACCACTGAACCGATGGTTTGGGTGATTATGCCTCAAGCATTAAAGAATAGTTTTAAATCGCAGGTATTTAACATAGATGAATTTGATACGCTAGACGGACTGACGAATCAATGTACAGACCAAAATTATATAAAATTACTTAACATCTATAAATCTACATTGGATAAAGAGAACAGAGAGAAACTGAAAAGCGAACTGAAAGCATTACTTAAAACGCGCTATAATATTTTTACGTATGACAGATTCGCCAAATATATAAAGGATAATTATACAAATAAAATTGTAGAAAATAAGGTGATCATCATAGATGAAGCGCATAATATACGTAGTACGAATACGAAGGTCAAAGATACCTATCTTGCGTTAATGAAATGTCTAGAAAAAGGTGTAAATAACAGGTTGGTATTATTATCTGCTACGCCGATGTATAATGAACCACGAGATATCTTAGAACTTTTAAAATTATTACTTATTAATGACAAGCGTTCTCATATTCTACAAGAACACAAGAAACTATTTAACAACAAGACATTCACAATAGACGACGCAAATGTCGCGGAGCTGATCAGGAACTTATCAGGGCGCTATATATCTTATTTAAAAGGTAAGAACCCTTTCACATTTGCTTTAAAGTTAAATCCTAGCATTAGCGGTATTAAAGTATTAGAGGACGCGCCTACGAGAGATATGACAAATAAGGCGATTAAAAAAGAATATCTCGGGTGGTTAAAAAACATAGACGACGAGATCGTAATCTCAGTGTTAGGTGACGCTCAAAAGAAACTCGTTGATTCGCTTGAAAATTTAGAATTTTCTGGAGATGTAGATGATGACGATGGAACGAGCGAATCAGAAGACGCAATTGAATCAGGAGATGTGAGCAACGACAGCGACGACGAGAAACAAAATAATAATATGAAACTATTACAACCAATGAATATTGTGTATGATAATGATATCGGTATCAAGGGATTTTATAATTTTTTTAGTAAAACAAAGGATACTGACCCTATCGAGTTAAAATATACAGAAGGGTATAAAAATGCTTTATTGCCGGACGAAGACCATTTAGGTAAATATTCGGGAAAGTTTTTGAATGTTTGTAATTTTATTCGCAAATCAAAAGGAATCGTCGTTATATATTCGCGCTTTTTAATATCAGGTATTATCCCAATCGCGATATGTCTTGAGCATTTAGGATATTCTCGAGAAGGAACCAATAATATCTTGAAAAATGCCGAGATCGTAAAAGATAAACCGGTGTATGAGGGTATTCGCAATCCCAAATACTGTATTCTTACAAGCGACAAAAAGGAGTATATGGGGAATACAAAGATAGACGATTTAATTAAAATTATCAATAGTGATGCCAATCATGACGGGGCGAAAATAAAGGTGATCCTTATCACACCTGTAGCAAGTGAAGGGTTGAGTTTCTATAATACGCGCGAAATCCATTTGATAGAGCCATGGTATCACTTTAACCGCGCCGACCAAATTATAGGACGTGGTATCCGTAATTGTAGACATAATAGACTTGGAATCGAAAAACGCAACGTTTCGGTATTTATGCATGCGAGTGTGAATGAGGACGCGAATAGAGAAAGTATAGATATCAATGCGTTTCGCATATCTACGCGTAAATACATTGAAAGCAAGAAGATTGATAAACTGATTATGGATAACGCGGTGGATTGTCATTTAATGAAAAATATTAATTATTTCCCGAAATCTATTTTTAAATTAGAGAATATAGATATTCAGACATCACAAGGCGCCGTGATTAAATATCATTTTGGAGATGACGCTAAAGATGAACCGAAATGTAATGTAGATATTCGTCGTACGATTAACACGAGCGGGTTTCGCAGTGAAATTTACAAACATCTTTTACCGAGTATTAAAACCGCGCTACGGGCGGTTATTGCGAATACTACGGGTACTACGGGTACTACGAACACGTATATTGATTTTGAAATGTTAAAAGACGCTATAGGTGGTAATATTGACAATGATATTTTAATGTATGCGATTAAAAACATACTCTATCCAAGTATCTTTCTGCGTGGTAAGTATATCACAAGGTATAAAGACGGGCTATTAATAAATCCAATTGATATTCAAGAGAATACTAATAAAATCATACGATATAATCACGATATGCTAGACATCGTAAAACCCGCTAGCGAAGCAAAAGACGCAAGTCCGGCACCTGATGATAAGGTGGTGATTCAAAAACTTCTAGATAAATTAGAGATTGATGAAAATGACATCTATAAAACTACGATTTCCTTCTATTTAAATACAACGGCTGAAGATTTCAAAACATTAATATTATATATTTTGAAGTATTATCCATCACAGGCACTAGATCCCTTTGACAAGAATATACAGTTTATAAGTAAATGTCTCTATCGTCAAGGAATTTTAATAAAAGGGGATGATATTCCTTCTTATACGGAAAATACGAATGAATATATCGGGTATATCAATATGTATAGCGAAAATAGCGAGGTTGATAATACATATATTCAATATAACGAGAATGACAAGAAGGCTGTCCTAAAATACAAGAGTCATCCTGAATATATAAAGATGATTGACGATATGCAAATGAAGAAAATAAAAGAGAGTATTAAACTATATAATACGCTCACCTTAAGCGAGCAGAATATACGCCCGAATTCAAAGTATATTACGGAATATTTTAGTAATCGTATAAATAATAAGCAATACGTGCCACACGATATGACGAATGAGAAAACACCATGGGGCATTATCGTTCGTGTAAAAAATAAATATATATTAAAACTATTTACAACTGGAGACGGTAAGAAAACAGGTAGAGTATGCGATACATATACGGAAGAAGACCATAATATGATGATTAGTCAATTGATTCCTGGTGAAAAAGTGAAGATGAAAAATAAAAAGGTATTATGTAGTCATATTGCGAACATATTGCTTCGTAAAAATAAACTGATCTTATTTCCTTTATATAAACCCGCATAGACCAGCGAATTCGGCGATAATTGCCTTGTCAAAGGTAGTTAAATGTTTCATCTTTCCGTCTTCGGCGATCGCTTCTAATATAGGCGAAAAGGTTTTCTGTCGTTTCATTTCTAATTATAATAAATACCTAACATTTTTATATATTGTATAAATTATATTGTAATCCGTCCTTTATTTTTCTCCTTGTTATATATTATAACCTTATCGTTATAATAAACCTCTTTATCTAGAAGGAAGGATATAAATAATGCTGTTGATTTATTCCAGCGATTATTGACAATTCCTGACATTATTTCGGCACACTTTGTCATTCCGAATATCTTTGAGAACTCATCTTTTGTTATGAAAGTGATTAGCGCATCCTTTATATAGTCTGTTGAATTACGAAAAGCGGTCGTTTCATCCGCGATGATATCTAGTGGTTTAATAGTATTAGACTTCGTGGACTTCGTGGACTTTGTGGACTTTGTGAACTTTACAGAATCATTCTTATTTGTTGGTTCTTTGACTTCTTTGATTTCTTTGATTTCTTTGATTTCTTTAACTTCTTCCGGAAGTGTTGTGCGTGAATGCTGAGTGTGCCGATTAAAAATCGCAGGTTCTACATCTTTCCATTCCGCCAATGAAAGATTATTCAACGACCCTAATTTATTATAAAGAATCTCTATCATTTCGTAATCGTATCGTATTATTCAGTAATAATAGTATTGCATGTCATTTTTTTATGTAATTAAATAATCTTCGTATGTTAGATCGTTGTCTAGACAAGTAACATAACTCGTATTCTGTTTCATAAACTTCTTTTTTAATAAATAAAATTTCATACTCGACGAGAACTTTTGTTTCGGTGCTATAACTGGTATAGAAGCGTCTATATTCGCTACATTACTTGCTGTAATATACGAAGTTGATACATCCATATTACTTGCGTCCGCTGTAATCACAGAATCTTCGTCTAGAGCAGAATCCTTTGTATTAATGCTATCATTTAACATTGTTTTCATAAGCTCGTATTTTGATATTTCATTCTGGGATTTAATACAAAAAATTATATAATTATTTATTTTTACAAGCAACTCCTCCTCAATCCAATTTAAATTTAAAAAAATACCATTGTTGTTCTTTGTATAGTTCGCCTTCGTATCCAATATTATTTTGAATAATTCTAAATTTTCGCTTTCCGTCAATTTAGAAACATTCTGTTGTATCGCTTTGCATAGATCTATTTTATTCATTATTAAATAATAGTAGTTTTTATTTTTATATAGTAAATTCGAATTCTTATTATTCTATTCTTCATATTCATCCAACTCGTCAACATCTCCGTCATCTACATCATCGTCTATATCGTCATCTTCCAAATCCAACTCGTCCAACTCTTCCTCTTCTTCCTCATCCTCTTCATCATCGTTTTCAAACATACTAAATTCTCCTCCCTTGATTTTATCGCTCTCTTCAATAATAATTTTCCTTACATTATCTACGTCATCTTCTTCTTCCTCTTCATATACATCTCCATCGTCATTCAACACGTCATCTTCGTACGCCAATATATCTTCGTCTTCGTCTTCAATCGACGGACTGTCGTCTTCGTCTTCTTCAATTACGCTAATGTCGTCATCTACCTTATCTTTGATAATTCGCCCAATAATAGAGATCATCTTGTCATACAAAGTGAATTTTTTGCCACATACAATAACATTAATCTCGTCGCCTATATTGATATTTTCAATATTAACGTCTGAAAGAATTCCTGTGGTTATCTTCGGTATGATAACTTCCAAAATCGCCATATTCTCGTATATGCCGATTGCGAGCAACCCGAGATTATTCTTCGCTTTTACAATACATTTCACCATAGAATCTTGCGCTGGATTACAGATCTCCGCAATACAATTTAAATCGTAGGCTATATTACCGTTAAAATGTGCCTCTTTTATATATCCAGGCGACCGCTTAATGATTTTTATACTATCCTTTTTAATATATCCGTGCTTACTACAACTGTTCTCTAGCGTAGCCTTGATCTTCGTAAGAATGCTGTTCTCAAAATGTTTATTCAATTCATTCGGTGTTAATATAATGGTTGTATTAAATTTGATGGGCATAAACAGTTTTGACATTCTATTTTAATAAATGGATGGTAATCTATATGAATATATCATTTTTTTTATTTATATAAAAAACTGATATATAAATCTATAATATCTATATTTATTAGATAATACATAATATTTAAAATGGAAATATCAAAAGACGATCCTATTTTCACGATAATCGGCGCGATCACCAAGAATGGCGAGGAGAATGTGATTAAAGTTGAGAATACCGAGATATGGTCAGAGGATAACTATTATAACTTTGTAAATATAATGAAAAACGAGGGATATGTAGAGGAAACGGAACCACAGACATTACACGCATACGCAAACGATTATTTACTTGTGATAAAGACTCCTAAGAAAATATTATATTATTGTAATCACAATACATATAAAAGCGACGACGCAAACATTACGTGGTATACTCACAATCCTGTCTCTAAAAACGTCGTGAATACGCTTTTCAATTCAACGCTTACGTTTTTAAACTCGCGGAAGACCGAAACGACTCCTGTCGCGAACTGGGCTAATATGCGCAAATACTTTAAAATAAATAAATGTATTTCATATACTGACAGTGTTACGAATATCAAATACATTGTGAATATTTGTAAATCGCATGACCGCGACTATTACGAAGCAGACGAGAAGGACTACCATTTAGCATTGAATAAAGCTAATATCATCAATAAATCTCAACAATACGAGTTTTACATAGATATAACAAATACAGATAAAGATAATATAATTCCTGCAATTGTTAAAATGGAACAGGCGCTACATTTAAATACATTTATCATCTCTAAGCATCAGCAAGCAGACGTGATAAAAGACTACGGTCTGCTTGTAAAAAACGACATCTTCACGAGGCGATACGATGATAAGAAACCTCCACTTTTAACCCCTAAACCTTTCACTCTGGAACGTGCGAATATGCTCAACCCGAGCGATTATGAACATGGATACGGGATTACAAGCGTATTGACAGAATATACGGTGACTGAAAAAGCGGATGGTGAACGTCTTTTAATGTATATCAATAGCGTAGGTGGCGTGTATTTGATTAATAACTCGCATCAAGTGATAGACACTGGTCTAAAAAGCACGAGCGAATTATATAATTCACTAATAGATGGTGAATATATAGTGTGTAATAAACGCAAGGATAACTCAGCAGTCGGTCTTTACGCCTCATTTGATATGTATTATTATAACGGAAAGAAGATCACTCAGCATCCTTTAATTGCGGATGGGGATGGTGAAAGTCGTTATAGTTATTTATTGAAGACTGATAAAATTCTGAAAAACAAGGGTAAGAATGAGTTTGCGATTGATTACATTGTAAAGGAACATCTGTATTCAAAAGATATTTTAGGAGACTGTAAAAATATACTAACGAATACAATGATCTATCCATATGAAATAGATGGTCTTATTTTCACACCTGCGAAACTCGCCGTCTTCTCAAATTATGCGAATAAGCCGGAGCCACTCACAGAAAAACTGGGATGGGACAAAGTATTAAAATGGAAACCGCCCGAGCAGAATAGTATTGATTTCTTAGTGAAACGTTCTGGGACAATTACGATTGATACAGTAAGTTATGCTGAATTTAAGTTATACGTCGGTTATAACGCATCGCAAATTGATAACTATACGATGAAAGATGTATTTAATTATATCTACAAGTTCAGTCAATTCCGCGATGCGATAAAGGAACGTGAGAAGTATGTATGTCGTCTCTTTAAACCCGAATACTATTACGAAAAGGGGATTGATAGTTCGTTTATTAAAATACGAGCGAACAAAGAGATACGATGTGATAATGGCGATAAAATAGAAGACGAGATTATTGTTGAGTTCTCTTATGACGGTAGTGAGGAGAATCCTTCTATGCGATGGAAACCGATGCGAGTCAGAGAGGATAAGACGCGTATCTACCGTCAAGGCATATTATCAAAGACGCTGAATGATTTCAGTGTAGCCTGTAATATTTGGCGATCAATCCATAACCCTATTTCTCAAAACAACATTATTGGCAATGAGCCGATTGTGAATAATATGGATGTTACCGAACTAGGTGCAAACGATATTTATTATGCGCGAACAATGCAAAAGGACGCGAGGTTATCGCATCAAATGTTGGTGTTCCACAATCACGGTGTAAAGGATATGCTATATTCAAAACCGCCCCGAAAGGGTAGTATTGTGGAATTGGCATGCGGACAGGGTGGAGACCTCAACCGATGGATTAAAAACGACTATCGGTTCGTGTTAGGGGTTGATCTTGTAAAAAACAACATCTATAGTCCAAATCACGGGGCATACGCGCGATTGTTAAAAGAGCGTAAGCGTTTCTTTATCAATATGAAAAATAATAATAACAATATGCGATTTCCGGATATGGTATTCGCGGTGGGCGATTGTGCCAAATCCATAATGGATGGTGAATGTGCTGTAAATAATGAGGACCCTACGATAGACGATCACGAAAGTTATAATGTGCTTAAAATGGTATTTGGTAAAGGGAACAAGAAGAATGATACACAGTTCAATCGTATTATTGGGAGGGGTGCGAACGGGTTTGACGCGTGTTCGTGTATGTTTGGTATACATTATTTCTTTAAGAATGAGGAGATGCTGGACGGTTTCTTATCGAACGTGAGCGAATTATTAAATAATGGTGGTGTATTCTTCTGTACATTTATGGATGGTGAAAAGATTGAGAATGAGATAGAGAATAACGGAGGGGATAAGATTGAGGGTTTCAAAAAATTATCGAGTCGCGCGGATGATCGCGGAGAACCGATTTGGGCAATACTGAGATGCTATGACAAGGAGGAAACGTCAAAGTATAATAAGCAGATCAACGTATTTATTGAGACGACGAGCAAATTGATTCCCGAATACGTTGTTTCTTATACGTTTTTAGTAGAAAAGTGTAGGGAGTTTGGATTGAATATTAAAGAAAGCGAGATGTTCTCAGATACCTTTAATCGAATTAAAAGTAATGTGGAAGGATTGCTAGAGACAAATGAGAATCTTTACAAGGCAATTAAGGAAATGGACATGGAACAAAATAGGGATTTGAAACGCTTCAGTTCATTCAATCGTTGGTGCGTATTTGAAAGGGTTGAATGAAGTATATGATTGTATTGTAAGGTGATAAGTGGATATATGTATAATTCTCTTTTTTATTTAGTATATAAAGGAAAATTATTTTTATAACTATATGTGTAAATGATATTATTTTATAGCGTTTATTGTAATCATTGCAAGATGTTATTAGATCACATTAAACGATATGACAAGGAGAAAATCATTAAACTCGTGTCTATTGATGATTTGCGCGCTAAAAACATAGGTATTGAAAGCAAGATTCACTCTGTCCCTGCGTTTATGATACTACCGAGTAAAGAATTATTATTTGGGAAAGCGGTATTCGACCATCTATTATTGCCAGGACGAGGGATTCTTTGTAGTACGCAAAATACGCGATTGGATAAGACAGGATCAGTGGCTGGAACGAGCGATAACGAAATGATACCTTTGGCGAATACGGGCAACGGTAATGGAAGCGATAAGGATGGTGAACCTTTGGCATTCACTTTAAATAGTGCTTCATTTTCAGATAATTTTTCAAACATTGAAGACGATACACCGCAAGAATTAAATGATAAAAATTATAGATGGGATTTTATAACGAATGACAGTAATATTAGCGATGGTATCAAGAATATCCCCCCCGTATCTACAGGTGATGGAAGTGGAGGGGGTAGTATTGGCGGAGGTGAAGGAAAGATGACAAAAAGCGAAAAAACAAATCAATCGCTAGAAGAATTAAAGAAGATGCGAGACTCACAAAAGTTCTAATAAAATCTATATAAGGAATTTATCATAATATATTTTTATAGAGATGTCGAATCAATTCATATTTAATCAATATTATATTGACTTAATAAAGCGAATCAAAACATCCGCGAAGAAAATGAAGGAATGTGACGCGGATGAAGATTCTGTAGCATTTGGAAAGACGATTTTAAAGGCGATTCGCGAGAATTACACGACGCTCGATAAATCGTCAGATGAATACACGATCTATATGAAGTCTATCTCTGAAGATTTTTGGACTTCTTATGTTGGTATCGATGATATAAGCGCGACGGATGATTGGTTTCTTGCGGATGACGTTAAGGATGTTTGTATATATAAAAATATCACTGTATCGGCAATAAGAAAACTGGTAAATGATGATTCGGTATGTCATCATTTTTTATCGGTCTTTTATTTATTTATGTCGGAGTTAAGCGATGATGATGTGAAGTTGTATCTATCTGTTCTTCAAGATACGAAGAATGAGATTGAGTTGGATGGTATTACGAATGAATCGCATAAAAAACTTATAGAACGATTAAACGAACTGAAAACAAAGAAGAAAGATACTGCGGGGTTTAATATGTCAGGGATGGAAGATACGATGCTTGGAAAACTCGCAAAGGAAATTCTCGAGGACGTGGATGTTGAGAAATTACAAAAGTCTATTGGTGATAATGGAGATATTTTAAAGGCGATTGGTGATCCTGATAGCGGTTTTAGTGAACTTATTTCAAATGTTAGTAGAAAAATGGCAAGCAAGATATCATCAGGTGAATTGAAGCAAGAGAACCTGCTACAGGACGCGATCAAGTTTGCTTCGGTGATGCCTGGTGGTATCTTTGGGAATGCTGGAGCAGGTGCGAACCAAGGATCAAAGCAAGGTGGCGGTGGCAAAGAGCCTGATATGGCGTCGATGATGAATATGATGTCGTCTATGATGAATAACAAGGAAGGAATGGATATGTTTAAAAATATGATGGGTAATATGAATCAGAATCAAAGAGGAGGTTCTCGTCAGACCGTTAATAAAACGGCGCTTAAAAAGTTGGCGACCGTGAATAAACTGAAGTCGACACTAGCGAAACGAAAAGAAGGAGGAGGAACGAGTTAATTAAAAATAATATAGATATTAGGATAAGATAAGAACAAAAAAGGATGTTTTGGTTAGATAATTTGAATATACTAACAATACCTATATTAATTCCTGATATTAATATGACGTTTGAAGATAAACTCAATGCCATTATAAGGGCGTTGTTATTTATAGGAATTATTTCCACACTTGTTTTTAATGATTCAAAATATATATTATTTGTGCTTATCATTATGATCATCTCTATTATTGTATATAATTATCAAATTGAAAAAAATGAACAGATTGATAAGTATTTAAATGAGAATAATATGGATATCGTGAATAACATAAAGTGTATTAAACCGACGAGGTCAAATCCGTTTATGAACCCGAATGTAATGGATAAAAATATGTTATCGGCGTGCTCCATAGAAAACTCAAAAATAAATAAAAATATGAACAAGTATTTCAATGAGAATGTATTCCGTGAGACTGACGATCTCTATAATAAATCCCTATTACCGCGTCAATTTTATACAATGCCTTCTACGACGATACCAAATGAACAAGAGAAACTGGCGGATTGGTTATATAACACAGGTCCGTCGTGTAAAGAAAACGGACTCAAATGTTATGAAAACATCTATACGGATTTGAGGAGTTCCATACATAATTAAATTTTTTATTTTTATATAAATATATCTTCAATTGTATAATTAAATATGCTTTTTGTATCCATCGGGATTGATTGTGATGTTGCGAACTTTTTAAATAAATATAATTTACGGAAAGTGTCACTTCCGTTTGATTGGAATGTTTCGTATTCCGGTGTAACACAGTGTATAGAGAATAATTTCAAGAACTTCACAAATCCCTTAAGTAGCGAAAGGATCAATGGAGACGATATCTATTTTCATCACGATTTCCTAGAGGCGTCAATGACGCAAATGGATCGCGATAAATATCAAAGAAGATGCGAGCGATTACTGAATCTATTTGAAACCGCTGAAAAGACCGGTGAATATGTCTTTTTTATTCGCAAGGGGCATTTATGCTATCACCACGAAGAACAGAATGGCAAATATATAGATATCACCGATGATACGGAAGATGCCAAGCAACTAGATAAGGTTATGCGAAGTAAATACCCGCTCCTTAAATACAAAATTATAGTATTATTAGGATGTACAAAGTGTTTTACAAAAGATACGGTGTGTCCCGATGACAATACTCATACGATCGACGTATATAATAATGTAAGCAGTAGTACTACATTTGAAGAACGTTTGCTGAATATCGTTATCACAGAGATAAGAGAACATAGTTGATTATTTATTTTTTAGGTGTTTTCTTTGCACTAGATTGTCCAAATTTATATTTTTGTTTTGCTTTTTTCGCCATCATAAAAGCCTTCTTCTTATGATCGCATCCGTCTTCTATGATCTTATAATCCACCGCAGCCGCTTTGCCTGCCGTTAAAGCACTTGCTAATCTAGCGAGTCCCCACGATTGCGCGGTTTGATTTGGACGTGATCCCGATGAAAAATAAGCACCTTCGCCTTTTTTGACGATCTTCATTAGCGCCTCCAGTGTACACCCTGTTTTTAACGCAAGTTCTTTTGTAGGGGTAACGCTTTCTATATTGTATATTTTGCGCGCATTCACAACATGATTTGACTTTTTATTTTTAAAAGAGTCTAGTTTATCACGGGTATAATAGATGCCCTTGTTGTATAGCTCTTTTGATTTTAGCAACATTTTTCTTTGCTTTTCATTATCGCCAGGCGTAAGCATTTTCGGTACATATCGCATAGGAAATCGTGTACCTGACGCCTTCTCTGTTCGTTTCATCTTATTTACATATAAGGATAAAAAATTGATTCTCTTTATATACATAATGAAATAGTAATATGATGCTATCGATGAAATGCGAGTGTCCGTGCGGCGGTGGTCAATCGTGTATTGTAGATCGGCGAACCATGAAAGACTGGGTGCACGAAGACGAATTATTCTTAGAGCATAAGTTGCCTCTGAGGAAGAATTGTTATCAGCAATACACGAATAAGCAACTTAAAGTATTGAATTCCGTTCATGCCGGAAATGATAATAATGTGTAATGTATATAAAAATTTCGTATATATGTAATATATATATGAAAAAAACGAAGACAATAACATATAATATTGAAACGACAAGCGATGGAGTTTCAATGCGTGAATTAGAATATAAAGATTATGTCAAGAATGAAAAAGGCGAAGAGAACTTACTACATTACAAGGTAAAAAATGTTGCGGACGAAACAAAGGAATCTGTAGTAATCGGTGAATCGTTTAATAAAATTTATAAGATGAATAATCAGATAGACGAAACAGTCGGTGTAAGTAGTAATTGCGATGATTGGAAAATTCACGAATATAAAAATCACCAACTAGACAAGAAATATAAACAAGGGTACGATACAATCACCTTTGATGTAAAGAACGAATTATTAGAATCGGGTATATCTCATAATTATATTAAGGATAAAGAATAAGAGATAGAGTTACAGATATGTATTTTTTTTATTTATTATTTACAAATAGATAATATGAATAATAATAGTTTCGACACATCTACAAGTATTTGCTCGGACGATTGTTGGAAAACCGCCAAAGAACTTCATAATAACCAAATCGTCGACTATAATTTATACCAAAATAATTTCGTAGAATGCGAAAACCCAAATGTAAGAATGACGGACGGGTATTTACAGCACCCTAATTTACGCGGTCGTCCCGGGTATGGTTTAGCGGACGATTGTCTTATCGACAATGATTCGATGCTTCGTAATAATCCTGATGCGATGACACAAGATCGCTGTAGAACCCAGTTAAACAACCGCATATTCACGTCAGGACCGAGTTTGCGATGTGGAGCGGGAAACATCGATAGCGAGTTAAACCTGATTGAAGGCACAAACACAAACCCTTTTATGTGTAAGAAGCAGATTATGGAAAAAGAAATGAACAACTTTATACCTCTCTTAGACTGTATGAAAGATATCCAAGATCCCAACAATATAGTTCCGGTATGGACAAACGGTGGTGAAGATACCCGCTCGTATATACATCGCGCCGAGTTCAATAAAAATTGCAATTGGATCGGGCGTAATAAAAATGTTTCTATATAATAAAAAAAATATTATATATTAGAAGATAATATGAGTTTTAATCGAACAACATACGATACCTGTTCTTACAAACAAGAACTACAAGAAAACGTATCCACGCTAAGTTATGTTCTATCGCCCTATCGCTACGAACACGAAAATAAATGCCGGCATCAACTAGGATTTGTCGGTGGAACCGCAGTTTCCCATGTTCAAGGAAACCTCGTGGATTTAGATAGCGAACTGCGAGGACAGACCCGTATCATTTCAAAATGCGGAACAAACCAATATGTCCCTACAAATGACGGAATCATCAAGAATGATAAGACCGCACCAATTGATACTACAATGCTCCATCTACCAGCTTGTCAATCTATAATGTATCGCGAAATTCCTATGCCACCCGCAATCAACTATAATAAATGTAGTTAAGCGCTAACGGTTATAAATCAATTCTTTTTATTATTAATTATATTAACATAATTGACCTAAGTAATTCACAAAGAAAAACCATAGTAGATAGAACGGACCAAACATAAACGCCACAAACGCGAAGAGAAGCCTGATAATGATATTATCAAAGGTTCCTTTCCATGTACAACTGAACGATAGATACCCCGCATACACAGATATAATTAAGGTTAGGATGTATAATAATACAACGCAAATATTATCTACAATCCCCCAGCGATAGTAATAATTCGCGTTGTATCCTCGCATAATAAGATAGAGCGCGCTGATAATATCGTATTGTAGCACGTCACTTTCAATGATGTTACCGTTCTTGTCGTATATATTATTATATCCTGTATTAAACCCTTCGGTATTGGATTGTAAAAAACTAGCAAATAATGGTAATATAAGCATATCTATTTATTTATTATAAAATAATATATTATTTTATTAGATTAGATATGAACCAATATTTAGATACGAGGTTGAATTACGATAGTTGCTCCTACAAGGAAAAATTAAAGAGAGCTGTCGGTCCCGGTTTATACCACCTAGAAACGCCCTATAATGATTGCGTTGAATGCTTTCAAGATGTACCTAACGACCCCGCTTTAAGATACCAGAATTACGGACAAAACACTTGTAGTATGAAAAAAGCTGTAGATGATTCAAGTGAACTGCTCGGTTTAAATTACAAGAATACAAAGTGTAATGCGGACGAATATTTACCAGGACGTTACGAACCTACCGGTTGCTCTATCAAGGGTGCTGATAAACCGCGATCCTGTATCGTTCCACGCGAAGACACGCGACTTTCCAATCCGCCTTGTACATTAAAGGAAACAGGGATCAATCGCTGGGAATGGCTTTGCTTTGATCCGCAAGAACGGGCGATTGAAGCATTTGACAGGGTACCGGTGAATTATAGGATGGTCGCAAAGGATAACCACATTCCGTGTATCGAAAAACCGGAAGACCAATCTGTATTCTTCCCTACGAATAATAGCGGCAATGATGATTTAAAATCAAACTTGGATGCATGGAAAAATAAGTCAATGGATAATCTGGCATATTCCCCTGGATACCCTTACGGTACAATGTATCCAAGTGTAAAATGTAAAAATTAAAAATACTATATATTAGTTCAATTCTTTCTCCCATACTTCAAAAAAGAACTCTTTGACGTTATCAAACATACTAGGGCAACTATCGATCGCTTTAACATAAACTCGTTTAAAATTAAATTTTTTAAACTCTTCGTCTACATAAAGTTTATGATTAAGATCTTGAAAATCATTCTCTATTATTATTTTTTTAAAATTTTCTAGAAATGTAGGTTCATCGCGAAGTATATAATACAAGGCACCTTCACAGTCAGCAACCCAAGTATTAAAAAGAAGATGATCATATTTATCTTTAATATCACTCCACGTTGAAGTTTTAACCTTTGTCCGTTCAATAAAATCTCTGCTATACATTTCATCCACAGGTTTCGTATCCCAATGCTTTTGATATAAATCACACTTGGATATCGCACAATCTTCAATATGAAAACTTAGATTATTTAAATCTCTGTTTTCTTTTAATTGCTGAGCATAAGTATTGAAACTCTCAAATACTACTAAATTTTTACTATCATTTAATAGAGACCCGATGATACATGAATTTCTCCCAATATTACCCCCAATCTCCAATACAATATCATCGGGTTTAATATACATGACCGCCATTTCTTGTTCTGGATATTCTTCGCTAAAATTACCATAATTTAGTTTTAATTTACTATGTAAATCTGTCAACTGCTGAGTAATACTAGTTTCTACGCTCATTTTATATATAGAATCCATTATATTCTTATATAAAATAATACATAGATAGATATATAATACATAGATAGATATCGATACATACTATATTAACTATTTTTTTTCCTTCATTCATTAGAGGTTAATAATGGATTTATATTCTAACGATAATGACATTCCGTCAATGAACAACATATATAGTTCTACCTATTGGGAGAAGGTAAAGGCTGACGAGCAGAAGCGAAGCGACAAACTGTATGAAAAAGCAAAATCACCGTATGAAACAGGGATCGTCGCGAAACCCTCCTACTCGGATATGTTCGCGCGAATTGATATGGACGCTGGTACTGGTGGTAAAGGCAGTATGGGCAACACAGGTGGCGCGGATAACTTTGTTTCTTCTTTGTCGGGTGAAATGATCAATAAAGGCGATTTTTCGCATAACAATATGACCCCTTTCTTACGAAAAAATGTAACGCAGAATACCAATGTAGAGAATATGTCATCTGTCTTTGATACGAAAACTGGAAACAACCAATTCTGGCAAAATAAAAAAGAAGTGCCGTGTCTATTTAAACCCGAGATGAACTCAGGTGGTAACATTTGCGGTATGAAAAACAACGACGACTTCTTAAAGTCCCGTATCAATAATTCGGCACGTGTGAATAACTTTTTCCCGATAGAGAAGATAAGGGTTGGTCCCGGTATTAACAAAGGATATGACGCAGCACCCACAGGCGGATTCCATCAAATGGATACAGCGGATTACGCGAAACCTCGCACATTAGATGCACTTCGTAGTAAAATAAATCAAAAAGAGACCTATTTTGAAATACCGATGCAAGCACCTCCAAAAGGAACAGAACAACGAAGCATCATTACACCATTCAACAAGAATCGCCCAGATACGAATTACGAAGTTTCCCCTGATATGTGGCTGAAAACAACGGGAGCATACACAAAGGAAGCAGAGAGACCTTCGCAAAATATAAGACCTACCGCTCGCCCGGAGTTTCACGTAGAATACAAAGGACCCGCAAATTATGGAGAAAACTCACCAGGACAAGGTATAGAGAATGATTACGGGAAAGACGCAATAATGCTCTATGACAATGAACGAACTACCACCGGAACGCGTTCTGTCGTATCCAATGTATCGTCGCTTGTGAAAGCCATTGTAGCACCAATAATGGACGCTCTTAAATACACTATGAAAGAATATACAGTTGAAGCGGAGCGGGCGGTAGGCAACCCTAGCATCCAGATACCAAGCAAAGCAACCACCTATGATCCTGACAATCATATTATGAAAACTACAGTGAAGGAGACCACAATACACGATAGCGATCTTACCAATCTCTCCGGAAACAAAGAGACCTACTCGGCACTCCACGATACCGCTAAAATCACCGTAAAAGAGACAACTATACACGACAGCGAATCTGCTAATCTCTCGGGAAATAAGGAGACCTACTCGGCATTAAATGACAACGCGAAAACAACCGTAAAAGAAACGATGATACACGACAGCGAGGCGCTCAATCTTTCAGGTAACAAGGAGACCTACTCGGCACTTAATGATACCGCAAAGACGACCGTAAAAGAAACGATGATCCATGATACAAATATATCGAATATAAAGGGTGAAAAAGGAGTCGGTTATGTCGTTTTTGACGAAAATGACGCAAAAACGACGCTGAGACAAACATTGCCGAAGATAGACAGTATTCGCAATATAGGTGGTACGACATATAAGGTTTCCTTATATAACCCTGATTTGATAGCAAAAACGACGATGAAAGAGACAATGATTAAAGGAAAGTCTGCGAATGGATTCTTAGGAGGAATTTTGGAAGGTTTATTCGGTGGTTATATGAATGCGAATGTTGAACTTAAAAATACCCATAAACAATTCTTGTCGGATACCAACGAGTATGGAATAGCCGGGGCGGGAGCAGATTTCAGACAAACCGACAGAACCGCGGAAGATAACGCGGAGATTGACGGGACACGTGAGGGTATTATGATGAGCGCTGGATATACACCGAACCCTGGAAATGTCAATATTAACAATGACCCTTCAGAGATTGAAATGAGTACTAAGAAACCCTTTGAGAATAGCATTGCTGCGCGCGATAATGGAAATATAGGAATGATTTACCAACCGTCACCTGTATTTGACAATTGTAGTATTACGAAGATGCCCAACAAATCTAACGCGTTCTCTAATCGATTAGATAGCGATCTATTGGAACCTATGAATAATAACGAGTTCGCAATCCGTATCAATCCAATCCGTAAAGGATGTAAAGTGTAGTGAACAATATTACACCAACCGAAAAGAAAAATGAGACAATACTATTATAAAAACTGATTTATGTATTACCATAGAATATTATTAGAAAAATGTGCGTTTATGATGGATGTAAAAATTGGACTGGTTATAATTTTGAAGGATTAAAAGCAAAATATTGCTTGGTTCATAAAGAGAAGGGGATGGTTGATGTAAAATCAAAAACTTGTATTCATGAAGGTTGTAAAAAACAACCAGTATATAATTGTGAAGGTGAATTGAAAGGTATATATTGTTCTACCCATAAAAAAGAAGGGATGGTAAATGTAATATCAAAAACATGTATTCATGATGGTTGTAAAACAATACCAGCATATAATTGTGAAGGTGAATTGAAAGGTATATATTGTGCTACCCATAAAAAAGAAGGGATGGTGAATGTTAAATCAAAAACATGTATTCATGATGGTTGTAAAAAACAACCAGTATATAATTGTGAAGGTGAATTGAAAGGTATATATTGTGCTACCCATAAAAAAGAAGGGATGGTTGATGTTAAACATAAAACTTGTATTTATAATGGATGTAAAACACGTCCAACATTTAATATTGAAGGAGAAACAATCGGATTATTTTGCTCTGTTCATAAGAAATATGGAATGGTTGATGTAAAATCAAAAACTTGTATTCACGATGGATGTAGAAAACATCCAGCATATAATTATGAAGGTGAAACAATAGCATTATATTGTGCTACCCATAAAAAAGAAGGGATGGTGAATGTTAAATCAAAAACATGTATTCATGATGGTTGTAAAAAACAACCAGTATATAATATTGAAGGTGAAACAATAGGATTATTTTGCTCTGTTCATAAGGAAGAAGGGATGGTTGATGTTAAATCAAAAACATGTATTCATGATGGTTGTAAAACAATACCAACATTTAATATTGAAGGACAGACAAATGCCTTATATTGTGCTACCCATAAAAAAGAAGGGATGGTTGATGTAAAATCAAAAACATGTATTCATGAAGGTTGTAAAAAACAACCAGCATTTAATATTGAAGGACAGACAAATGCCTTATATTGTGCTACCCATAAAAAAGAAGGGATGGTGAATGTTAAATCAAAAACATGTATTCATGAAGGTTGTAAAACTATACCAACCTTTAATATTGAAGGAGAAACAATCGGATTATATTGTGCTACTCATAAGGAAGAAGGGATGGTTGATGTAATAAGTAAGACATGTGTTCATAATTGGTGTTCTACAAGAGCACGTAGCAACAAATATGATGGATATTGTTTAAGATGCTATATATATACCTTTCCTGACAAGCCAGTCACAAGAAACTACAAGACAAAAGAGAGGGCAGTTGTGGAGTTTGTTTGTGAAAGATTTCCAGAACATACTTGGATAACTGATAAAAAGGTTAATGATGGTTGCTCTATGCGAAGACCTGATATATTATTAGATTTAGGATATCAAGTGTTAATCATAGAGATTGATGAGAATGCTCATCAAGATTACGATTGTAGTTGTGAGAATAAGCGTATTATGGAGCTATCACAAGATGTAGGACACAGACCTATTGTATTTATTAGATTTAATCCTGATAGTTATAGAAAGGGAACTATAAAAATACCTTCGTGTTGGGAACAAAATATGAATGGTATTTGCGTTGTTAAATATAAAGAAGACTGGGAATATAGATTAAACACGCTCGAAACACATATAAAATACTGGACTTCGATAAATAATAGCACAAATAAAATAATAGAGACTATTCAATTATTTTATGATACTTAAAAAAATAAATAATATATAATAACTACCAAAATAAAGAGAGAGCATTTAACAAATTACCTAAAACATAGTTTTAAGATATATAAAAATTAATTGTGTCTCATTTTTCTTTTCGGTCGGTGTAATAATTGATATAATATAATTAATAATTGATAGAATATAAATATAATATACAATATATTCTAATGACAGCGAATGTATCACCGCTTAGATATCCTGGTGGAAAAACGAGGGCATGTAAAATAATTGAGGATGTAATACAGAAACATTTTGATATAACCTCGTTTGACACAATTATTTCTCCATTCTTCGGTGGTGGTTCATTTGAGTTTTACATGCAAAATAAGTATGGTGTAATGCTAATCGCGAATGATAAATTTACACCATTATATAATTTTTGGAAACAGGTTAAAATAGACAAGGAGGCATTATGCGAAGGATTACGCGCGATAGATTCG
>Ga0209297_1000645_pt1 | contig 21666 bp, 17 predicted proteins | sample S_130805_MF_Meta_FD_187322 | JGI IMG/M metagenome (GOLD analysis project Ga0209297, IMG submission 187322) | Freshwater microbial communities from Lake Simoncouche, Canada to study carbon cycling - S_130805_MF_MetaG (SPAdes) (version 2) | ecosystem: Environmental > Aquatic > Freshwater > Lake ...
AGTTGAGAATGTGTTCCGTACAGCCGGGGTTCCAGGGCCAGGGCAAGATAAGTCGAACCTGTGGGCGGGCACACTGTTGTCATACGGCAATGATGAAATGAAGTCGTTGTATCTACGCAAACTCTTGCTTGATGAAGTCGGAATGTGTTTGTTGTACAGCGAACCTGGCGCTGGCTCTGACCTTGCTGGTCTACGCACAACCGCAGTGCGCGATGGTGGCGAGTGGGTAGTGAATGGCCAGAAGGTGTGGACCTCTGGCGCGAAAGATGCAGACATTGGCATGTTGATTGCTCGTACTGATTGGGATCAACCAAAGCATCGTGGAATTTCTTTTTTCTGGATGCCGATGAAACAAGGCGGCGTTGATGTGCGTCCGTTACGTCAGGCCACTGGCGACTCTCGTTTCAATGAGGTGTTTATTACAGATGCCCGAATCCCCGAATCACATATGTTGGGCGACCTCAATAAGGGTTGGTGGGTATTGCAGACTGCATTGGCGTACGAACGCGCAGTGATGGGAATTTCACGACGTGGACCACGCGGCCCTGGTGGCGCAACTGCATCTGCACACGGCAATATTCCTTCTCCAGATTTGTCATTAGTGAAATTGGCACAAGACGTTGGCAAGAATTCAGATGCAACTATGCGTCAGAAGTTGGCGAAGTTGTATTGCATGCGATTAACCAATGACTGGAACGGTGACCGTGCAAAAGCAGTTGCTGAAATGGGTGGCTCGTCTCCACTCGCTTCATTAGGGAAATTGAACATGTCCGGCATTTTGCATTTCGCCGGTCATATTCAAGGTGAACTACTTGGTGCAGAAGGTGCACTTGACGGCGACCAGAATCCACGTGCTCGCGACGCAAACTATTCGCAATTGAACGCCTACTTCACATCAATTGGTGGCGGCACAGACCAGATTCAGCGCAACATCATTGGCGAACTTGTTTTGGGTCTGCCAAAAGAGCCGCAAATAGATCGCGATATGCCGTTTAGCGAAGTGCCTGCCTCTGGCAGAAAATAACTGTTGAGTTAGTCGCGCGACATTGTGGCGCGACTCTCGCCATGGAAGTCAAGTACTTGGTCATTATCAAGACTGATTTCAACTTTTGTGAGATGACCCGTAAACAAGAACGGTGATTCGTAATTACTGACTGGCGTTCCGCGATCAAGTCCGATGTCCAGTCCTGACCATGAGATAAGAATCCAGAAGATGTTGCTGGTGGTCATCGTGCCTACTTCAACATCATCGATAAACATGGTGAGTGTTCCTTCGTTACCGTTGCGCTTCATTCGCACGCCAACAGTATGAGCACCTGGTGTTATCGGTTTGTCTGAACGCAGCATTTGGTGTGACCCACCAATATTGAGGTCGTGTTCTAAATGCCCATCACGAATAAAGAGGCTGTAACCACTTGTGAGATCGCCGTGAGAAATAATGACGCCTTCGCATCCGTCTTTCGGAACATCAATCACCGCTGAAATGGTGTACGAACGGCTGCGCAAGTCAGGTGCAACGTCAGACGGTAAGTGACCCATGCCGCGCCAGAACGTGTAGTTGGTTCGTGCGCCCGTGTGGCGTTCTGCGTTTTCAGCAAAGCGCGGAGCGAATCTGTCATCAAGGGGAAGCACGCTGTGCTTGTTTGCTTCGTCCCACCACTTGTCAACCATGCGAGCTAGTCGTTCAGGTTCTACTTCGGCCAAGTCATTGCATTCATTGAAGTCAACGTCAAGGTTGTAGAGCTCCCACTTGTCATTCTCGAACGGAGTTCCCATTTGGTGGAAGGCAACAGCTTTCCAGCCGTCTTCCCACAGTCCGCGATGGCCGAACATTTCGAAATATTGAGGGCCACGATTAACGATGGCTTGCGCATTCGAAATGACTGGGGCAAACGAGGTTCCTTCAATCGGCATCTGCTCAATTCCGTTGATTGTGCTTGGTGCTTCAAGTCCGAGCATGTCAAGAATGGTGGGCGCAAGGTCGATTGCATGGCAGAAGTTGTGACGTAGTCCACCTTCATCTTTTACGACACCTGGCCACGAAAGAATAAACGGATCGCGAATACCACCAGAGTGTGTGTTCTGCTTGTAGCGCTTTAGTGGAGTATTCGCAGCCATTGCCCAACCCCACGGGAAGTTGCTGTGTGTATCAGGGCCACCGATATCGCCAACCTTTGCAATCTTTTCCTCGATTGATTCAGGAATCAAGTTGAACGGTCCCATCGCATTAATGAATCCCCACGGGCCGCCTTCTTGGCTTGCTCCGTTGTCGCTCATCACCATGATGACGGTGTTGTCTAATTGACCTGAAACTTCAAGCTGATTGATAACACGTGCCAAGTTTTCGTCGAAGTGTTCCAACATTGCGGCGTATGCAGCCATGAGACGAACAAAGAGAGGTTTTTGTTCTGCTGGCACGTCTTCCCATGGCAAGACAAAATCGTTACGTGCAGGAAGTTCGGTACCTGCTGGCACAAGACCAAGTCTGATTTGGTTCGCAAGTCGACGCTCGCGTGCTGCATCCCAACCATCTAGGTAGTACTGCTCACAACGATCAATGATTGGTACTGGCGCTTGATGTGGAGCATGACATGCGCCTGGTGCGAGCAACATGAACCATGGCGAGTTCGGTGCGCCAGCTGTGTGGTCCGCAAGATATGTGACTGCATTGTCGACAAGATCTTCTGTGAGGTGATAGCCGGTCCAATATGTTCCGGGTGCAGTGACGTGGGAGTTGTCGCGCACTACTTCAGGACTGAACTGATCTGTTTCTGCATCGAGAAATCCGTAGAAGCGATCAAAGCCACGAGCAAGTGGCCAACCATCGAATGGTCCTGTTGGTCCTGTTTCGGTCAGCGGGGTGACGTGCCATTTACCCACCATGTAGTTGCGGTATCCATGAGGGCGCAACATTTCAGCAAGTGTGCCTGCTTCTTTTGCAATTTTTCCGCGATAGCCGGGGTAGCCGCTGTCGAAGTTTGCAAGACAACCGACTCCGACGGAGTGATGATTGCGCCCAGTGTGAATCGCGGCGCGAGTTGTGGAGCACATGGCAGTGGTGTGAAAACCAGAGAACCGCAAACCACGCTGTGCGATGGAGTCAATGACAGGCGTTGCATTTTCAGAGCCGTAACAACCAAAGTCAGCAAAGCCGACATCATCGAGTAAGACGATCAAAATGTTTGGCTTTGAGCCGTCGCCCTCGTGTGAAGGGAAATGTGGTGTGGATTCAGCAATCGTGCGGCCAATGGTGCCTGGAAATCCCTGAGGCGTGGTGGGATTGAACGTCATAAAAACCTCCGTAGGTGGTGTGGCAATTGTAGTGACTTTGCCGAATTCCTAGGAATATCAGGTGCGTTCAGAATGTAGCGATTCGACCCTGCCTGCGACCATGTTCTGCTGCGACACGACGAAAGCGCGGATCAAGTGAGTTTGGCCCCATTGCTTCAATGGCTTCAGCATCAGCGACGATCATTTGAATCGTGCTTCCGGATGCTGTGAGTTCATCAAGCTCAGCGTTAACGATGGGTGAAGGGCCACCAGTCATTGGCGCAATCACAATGACGTCAGTGTGACCTTTTGCCAAATATGCATTTGCACTATTACGTAATCCACCGTCGTAATAGCGACGACCGTTGATGGTCACGCATGGCCATACACTCGGCACCGCGCAGCTTGAAGTAACTGCGTCGACAATTGAGACACCGCTATCTCTTGTCCATGTAACGAATTCTCCGGTGAGAGCATCAATTGCCGTAAGTATTAGTGGAATGGTTGGCCAGTCATGAGAGGGCAATCTCTTTTCAATAACAGCTCGTCGCGTTGCTTCGTCAACTGTTGTTGCAGCAAGTGCAAGTTCTCCGATACGAATGCGTTGTTCATCAGTGGTGGTTCCGCCCAACGCCATTTCACCAAAGATGGTTGCTAGTGCGTCTACATCAAGTTGAGGGGAAATTTCGTTGTGCTTTTCAGCAATCTGCCCTGCATAGAGATCAGCGAGATCAGTGCCAGAAAGAATTTGGGCACCGACTGTGGAACCAGCTGAGGTGCCCACCACAAGGTCTAGGTTGCCGATGATGTCATGGCCAGCATCGCGTAATCCCAATAGGACGCCAGTTTCCCATGCGACGCCGGTTACGCCGCCGCCTGCCAATACCAATGCATGTGTCATCCCTCATGTTTAGTCGGTTCTGGGCTTGAAGTAATTGTTGCAACTTTGTTTCGTGTGAGGCGCGGCTTGTCCTGGCTCCATACAATCCAAGTAGATATGGTCAACCAGCCTGAAGCAGTCGAACTAGAGCCCTACGCCGATGATCTCTTTCAGGCTGTCACGCGTGCAATTCCTCATTGGATAACTACTCAGGTATCTGAAATTGCGTCCATGAGCATCGATGAAACATCGCAGGAATTTCAATCTGCATTAGCTGGTGTTGCTGAACAGACTCACCAAGTCGTATCGCAGGATTTGTTCTCGCTGTTATCAACTGATGTTGACGCACAACAGTCAAACCCACTTCATGTGCTTCGTGCGTCAACTTCTTTTGCCACTCAGCTTCTGCAGTCTTTTGATGCCACGCCCGCACGCCGTGATGAATATGAGGTTCGTGCAATGCCGAACGATCTCTTTTCCATTGGGCCTTTGACATGGAGGGATCTCGGTGAAGAAGTTCATGAAGCGGGTATCTCTTGGGGGGCTTGGAAGGCGGCGACAATTCTGACTCGCCGCCGAGCTGATGGAAGTATTCCGTCATGACAGGTCGTGCCGAAGTAATCGCAGACCTTTCCTTAGGTGGCACTGCTGCGTGCCATGCGTTATCGGATGTCACCGATGCGTGGTTGATTGAGATTTTTAATTCGGCTACTGCGGGTGAAAAGAAACGCGACGACATAGTTCTGATTGCTGTCGGTGGTTATGGCAGACGTGAACTGGCACCACATAGCGATCTTGACATTCTGTTGGTGCATAAATCAGTAAAGAACATTGGCGATATCGCATCAAAGATGTGGTACCCGATTTGGGATGCCGGCATCAAACTTGGCCACGCTGTTCGCACGCCCAAAGAGACGATTCAGTTGTGCACATCAGATCTTGATACAGCTACTGCATTAGTGACCGCACGTGTCATAGCTGGAAATCAGAAACTCGGGAACGAACTAATTCGTGAGGCGTCTTCCAGTTGGAAGAAAGATGGACGTCAATGGCTAGTGCAATTACATAGGCGAATCCTTGAACGATATGCAAAGGATGGGGAAGTCGCGTTTCTTCTTGAACCAAACCTCAAAGAGGGACTCGGTGGTTTACGCGATATTCATGCATTGCAGTGGGCAGTGGAAGCTGGCTTAGAACTTTCAACTGATGATCGCCGGCAATTGGCTAGATGTAATGAAGTTCTTCTTCAGGTACGTGTTGCGCTTCATCGTCACGTGGGTCGAGCAAATGAAATATTGCGACTAGAAGATCAGGCACCAGTTGCACCGATGGCCGGGTACGCCACCGACGATGCCTTGATGGCTGCTATTGCTGAAGTGGGACGTGAAGTTGCATGGATTGCTGACGAAGCATGGGCGCAACTTGACCCCCCAGCAGATCGTTCATCTATCTCGCAACCTCTTGCACCAGGGGTACATCTATTGAACGGCGAAGTACATCTTGATGAAACAGTCAATGTTGCTGATGACCCAACTTTGTTACTTCGAGTTGCAACAGCGGCAGCGCGTCTTCGGGCACGAATTGATCGTGCGTCATTAAATCGATTGGGTGATTCATCACCACAGTGGCCAAACCCATGGCCAGCAGGAGCTAGTGACGATCTTGTTGCGCTACTTCTTGAAGGTGAGGCTGCGATTCCAGTTCTCGAATCTTTAGACCAGCGCAACTTGTTAGTTCGCGTGCTGCCTGAATGGGCATCGGTGCGGAGCAAGCCTCAACGCAATGCGTTTCATCGTTACACAGTCGACCGCCATTTGTGGCAAACAGTTGCGAATGCTGCTGAGTTAGTGCATCGAGTAGTTCGCCCAGACTTGTTGGTGTTGGCGGCACTGTTTCATGACCTTGGTAAGGGATACCCGGGAGATCACACCGAAGTTGGCATTGAGTTGTTCGCTGAAATTGGAACACGTATGGGAATGTCTGAACCAGATCAGCGCATTATCAGTTTGTTAATCGAGCATCACTTATTGCTTGCTGATACCGCAACGCGTCGTGACTTGTCTGATGATGCAACCATCACCATGGTGTCAGGACACTTGCAATCAACAGTTGTATTAGATCTACTGCATGCACTTACGCAAGCCGATTCTCTGGCTACTGGCCCATCGGCGTGGAGTGATTGGAAAGCAGAACTTGTTGCACTCTTGGTGGAACGTGCTCGACACGTACTAGGAGGTGGTGACATGACAGAAGTGATGTGGCGACTTTTCCCTGATGCAGGCGTACTGGAACTGATGGCTACTGGCGATATTGCAATTCGCACACAGCCAGACCGTGTCACTGTTGTCAGCCCAGACAAACCCGGAACATTCAGTCGTGTTGCCGGAGTTCTGTCGTTGTACAACATGGATGTTTTGGGTGCGGAAGCTCATTCAGATGAGCAGGGGATGGCTGCCTCTGAGTTTCGTGTCTCCAGTCAGCATGGGGAAATTGACTGGGAACCGATTGAAACAAATCTTCGACTTGCGTTATCGGGCCGACTTGCACTTGATTCACGACTTGCAGATCGTGCAGCAAATGCTCGGCCTCGTCGTGCAACATCTGCGCTCGCACCTGCTGCGCCAACTGTTCGTTTCGATGACTCAGCATCATCGAATGCCACATTTCTTGAAGTGCGAGCACCAGACATGGTCGGAGTACTGCACCGCATTACGAAGGCAATTGCTGATTGCGGACTCGACATTCGTCATGCCCGGGTTTTAACCCTCGGAAACGAAGTTGTCGACTCGTTTTATGTTCGCGAATCAAACGGCGGTCGAATTAGCGATGAGGCATATAAGAATGAAATCTCTCGCGCCATTTTGCACTCTCTCGGCGAGAAGTAGTTGCCCTTCTACCAAGTAAGGTGAAATCTATGAGCGATGCAGAACCGCAGTACTTCACCAAAGATCTCATTCGATGGAGCGAAACTCTTGCAGCCATTGCACGCACCGGCATGGGCTTCACGCAGAGTTTGTATGAAAAAGAACGGTACGAAGAAGTACTAAAGGTTGCCGCTGATATCAAAGTTGCAGCAGATGATGCCTTAGAGGTACGTCGGGAACAAGATCATTTTGTTCAAGAGTGGATGGAATCAGTCGGCGAAGGCATTCCTGGATACGTCACCCCAAAAGTTGCCATTGGCGCAATTGTCGGAAATGAAGAAGGCAAGATTCTTCTCGTTCAACGCAAAGACAGCGGAGTATGGCTGTATCCAACTGGATGGGCTGACGTTGGGTATTCACCAGCAGAAGTAGCCATGAAAGAAGTGGAAGAAGAAACTGGCATCATTGCTGAGCCTTTGCAATTGCTCGGCGTAGTTGATGGCATGCGAATGGGTTTCTCACGTTTCGGCATGTACATGTTGTTGTTTCATCTGCGCGCAACTGGCGGTGAGCTACAGGGACATCCATTAGAGACTGGCGATGTGGGCTGGTTCGGACCAGATGAACTTCCCACTCCAACAGCCGGTGCGCAATGGTGGGGAGATATGGCGTTTGCTGCAATTGCTGGCGACGTTAATCCGGCAACGTTTGACGCTCCGCGCGAACACATGTGGCGCGGCGATCACACTAGTTAATTAGTTCGTACCCTGATCGCGCAGAAACTGTTCGACTTCGTCAACTAACAAGTGCGCGTTATTTTCTGTATCTTCGCCGTCGTCGTTACCGAATTCAAATTCAAGTTGTGGTGACTCTTCTTGGTCGAACACATCGTCACCCATTGAGTCAAGGCGCTCGACATATTCACGAAGGTCGTCGTCGTCTTCGATGAGTTCATTGACTTTGTTGTCATACGCGACAACAAAGTTATGCAAGGCAGACAATGGAGCAGGTGTGCCGATGATTTCTCCGGCACGCGCCATGAGAGCACTTGCTGCCTTGGGCGAAGGAATCTGCGATGCATACGCAGGCACTGCAGCCCACAGCGAAGCTGACGGAATAGATGCTTGTGAGCACGCATCGTGCAAGACACCAACTATTCCGGTTGGTCCTTCGTATCGCGAACGTTGTAGATCAAATCTGTCAATAGTTGGTTGGTCATTTGCGGTGCCCATCACACGAACTTCGCGGGAGTGCGGAACATCGGCAAGTAATGCGCCAAGCGATAACACCATTGATGCTTCGAAACGAGCAGCGACACTGACGATCTGTTCGGTAAACAAACGCCATTTCAAACTTGGTTCTGGCCCGAGAATCAAAATGACATCAGCGCCAGGAGTGCTTGCATGCCAGAGGCTTACCTTTGGCCAGACAACGGTGCGTGTCACGCCATCGAGCAAACGAATGGACGGGCGAATTGTTGCGAAGTCTGTGAATTCTTCCGGATCAATTTCGGCAAGAGGTTCAGCGTTCCATGCGTCAATGAGAGTACGAACTGCTGTGCTTGAGGCGTCGGCCGCATCGTTCCAGCCACTAAACGCCGCGATGACGGCAGGGCTGCGAAGTGTTGGTTGCGATAACCAGCGGACGTGATCTGAGGCCGTCATTCCTTCAAAATCTATCGCCGAAAATAGCCAGAGAATTGACTAATTGGCTGCATCTGCCAGATCATGTGGACCAGCTGCTGGATAGCCCTTTTTCTCGCGAATTAGGGCCCCCCAGGGCTTCAAAATGGCAATTAATTCGCTGATATCTGAGCCAAGAGCTTGCACGACGCATTCCATTTGTTTGTCGGTGTTTTGTTCCACCAATTCGCGCTGGGCGCGGCCTTCTGTGGTCAGAGTTCCTTCATCTGTAATGAGACCGTCTCGCAACAAGCGTTCAATCGCTTCGTCGTAGTCTGCTTCGTTCCAACCTCGGCTGCGGCTGTAGGTCTTGATGGGCATTCCCCAAAACAGTTCACTCAGAACACCAATTTCACACGCGGTGAATCCAGCACTAATCCATGCAGCGGTGTGGCTGTCTCCTCGATATTCACGCAGCATGTCACCGAGTCGCCACACGTCTCCGACAACTGAACCTGGCATCGCTAGTGAACTCATACCTGCAAAAAGCGGACGACCTTCAGGACGGAGAACTTCATTTGCACGTGAGAGTAATGAACGCGCACGAGATGCGCCTTCCGGGTTTTCACCAATGATGCGATGTAGTTGCCCAATTGCGCCGTTATCTCGTGCTGCGCAGATTGTTGTTGCATCCGTGAGAGTCCAACCGTATGCAACTGATGGCAACACCACTTCTGGTTTGAACACAGCAAAAGCAGCAGCGACTACGTGTCCTGACACCTGCCCCATGACTGATCCGCGACTAGTGAAGTAGGCAGGCCCATCGGGGGCCATCACGCCGTTTAGTTCTCGAGGGCTCGCCCCAAAACCCAATTTCTCGTAGTTGCTGTGGCATTCGGGTGAGAAGTACACCTGACCTGTAACTGGTTCAAGAACCCCTGCCAATACTCGTGAAATATGTGTGGAAGCCATGTCCGAAGAATAACGACTGGTTGATGTCGCCCGATTACTGGGGCAAATGTGGCAAGGTGGGTATATGTCAGTTGTTGTTGAACAAGCCACCATTGCAAATGCTGAATTAATTGATGCCTTCAATCGTCTCATTCCGCAACTGTCGACTTCTAACAAGCCTCCGACCCAAGAGCAATTAGCCGAGATCATTGCGTCGCCCTCGACTGTCCTCTTTATCGCTCGACACGACGAACATATTGTTGGGTCACTTACCCTCGCAACGTTTCGCATTCCTACCGGCGTGCGTGCATGGATAGAAGATGTTGTCGTGGATTCTGCAGCACGAGGTCATGGCGTCGGCGAGGCATTGAATCAAGCAGCGATTCTGGAAGCGCGTCATCGTGGCGCAATTACTGTCGAATTGACATCACGGCCTTCTCGTGAGGCCGCAAATCGTTTGTATCAACGCATTGGCTTTGTTGCCCGCGAAACAAACGTGTATCGCCACCAGCTCTAGAGCCTTCTCGCCTCACGATATGGTGAAGACATGGAACAACTTGAAGGCACATACGTACCCAGCACTAGCGAATGGGTTCGTAATCAAATCGAAGAATATGAAACATCTGGCGGCACCGCTGGAAACACACTCCTGAAGACGGGAATTCCCGTAATCATCGTCACTATGCGCGGCGCGAAGAGTGGAAATGTTCGCAAGATCGCTTTGATGCGTGTTGAGCACGAAGGTTCATATGCACTCGTTGCCTCGCGTGGCGGAGCACCGGAAAATCCTGATTGGTACACGAACCTGGTTGAAAACCCGGATGAAGTTCTTGTGCAAGATGGTCCTGCACCATTTCGGGTCACAGTTCGTGAAGTAAAAGGCGATGAATACAACGTTTGGTGGGAACGCTCTGCAGCTGTATTCCCTCAGTACAACGAATACAAAACCAAAACGTCACGGATTATTCCAATCCTGATTGCAGACCCGCAATAACGACTAAGGGTGTTGTTGTAGAAACGCACCGTCGAGTTGATCAAGATGATCGCGGTCAAGTTGCCACAACTGCGCGAATGATTCGATTCCTTGCGTTGCGGTGTTGCCACGAAGACTTGAAAGCCCAAGTAGCGCACGAGCTGTAGTTGGAAGTGTTTGTGCAATCTCTAAGGGAATAGCAAGCGGAACTGCTTCTTCTGGTGTCAACCACCCCAACAAAAAGCCGATGTACAGCGCTTTGCGGACTCGGTCTGAACTTGTATTCGCGCCACCGCCGTGGGCGAGACTACCTAAGTAAATCAGAGCATCACCCGGCTTCATTTCAACAGGTTGCGCACGTGATGCATCAATAGGACTGTTGTATCCGTCGCGATGGCTACTTGGCACCACCATGGTTGCGCCAACTTCTGCGTCATAATCACCCAACGCAACCAGCGCAGACATTTGAAGATCAATTCCTTGTTTTGCTGCAAACGACCAGTTGATGTCATCACGGTGCAGCGCCTGTGCAGGGTTGCCAGGTGCGATGTAAATAGTTTCCGCTTGACTCATCCAGTAGTTACCGCAATTGGGAAGCAGGATCTCGTCAGCTATACCGAGAAGAATTTCATTGAGAAGAATCGAATCGACAAACTGGCGGCTCTTCGCTGCGAGTCCTTGAATGCGAACTGTCTTACGACCATAAAACTCATCGTCTCCTGCATCTTCACGAAACCCAGGGGAGCGACGTTCAACGTGAGGTTGAAGTTGATCGTGCAATGTACGTGTTTCGTTTGGTGTGAGTAAGCCTTCGACAACAACTCCACCGTCGCGGTGCACAATTTCTGCTAACTCACTGACCGACGTATTGACTGGGCAACGCATTAACGATTCAGAAGAAGACACCGACTCACGGTACCCACCACAAGGCTGACAATGTTTCCATTGGACGATAAATACATGAAGAAGGAGTTTTATCCCAACGAGTGAACTCGAACTGATTCGGGAATCGAAGTGCGAATGCGTGCAGAACCAGGTTCACGTACAGATAGTTCACGAGTAGTTGCATTAAGTGAAAGTTTCCAACCTCCTTCATGGGCGCATCGGTGGTGCTCGGTGCACAGTGGAATTAGGTTGGCCATATCAGTAGTGCCACCAAGATTCCAGAATGCAATGTGATGTGGTTGGCATTGTGAGACCGGTATATGACAGTGGGGAATTGCACAGGTTGTGTGCATTGATTCGAGAGCGCGCCGCTGATGTCGAGTTGCAAGTCGACTCGACCGACCTACATCAAGAACAATGCCGTCGTTGCCTAAAACAATGGGAATGATTTTGGCCTCACATGCAATGCGACGAATAGTTTCAATGGGCACATCAATCTCAGTTCCGGTATGAACGAGTGAATGTTTATGTATGCCTGATTGAAGTGTCTTGAGATCAATTATGACACTGACATCTGCTCGACCGTACGCCGATGTGATGGGCGCCGCGGAATCAGCGTTGGTGTCAATGACGAGGGCGCACAAACTAAGTGCTCGAAGTTGGTCTGGAGATCGAGGCTCACCGTTAACAGTTCCTTCTCGGAAAAGTCTTTCCACTGCATTTTGTAGTCGACCAACTATTTGCAATCCAGATTCAGGATCAAATTCTCCACGCAGGCACACCATGCCTGAATCACGATCTACCCAATGGCGAAGGAAGGTACGACGGCGTTGCTGTTCTAGTTGTGTGAGGCCAGAGTCCGTGTGAACTTGTTGCACAGCCCGGCGAACTGCGCGCGCGAAATTGTCTGGCGTGGTGTGAGCGGCAACCATGTTGATCCAGTTTCCTTGGATGGCAACTTGTTGCTTCTCAGGCTCAGAAAGGTGTGAAAAGGCCTGCGTGACTGCATCGATATGTGCGATGGATACTGCGCCAGTGGTGAGTGCAGTTTCAAGCTGAGGAACAAGCACCAATGTTGAAACTCGCGCTACACCACGTTGTGCTTCACTGCGTGTAACTCCGCACGCTGACGCAATTACCTGTGCCGGAATTACTGATGGTGATGCAGCAGCGAGTTCTTGAAGACGTCGTGTGAGAAGAAGTTTTTGTGAATCAACCCATGCTGCGACTTGGGCTAATCCTTCGAGTGCTTGCCGAACTAATTCGGTAGTGAGTTGGGATACGGGCAGCGAATCAATTCTTTCCACGACGGGACAAATTGTGGTTGCACGGAGAATGACAGACATATGACCTCGTTCCTAAGAACAGCGAGGTGGACAACTGGGCTATATAGCCAATATGAATAGGGTTTCCCTATCGACAACCACACCATAGAGGGTGGGTGTGTCGCTGCTAGGAAGTTACGGGCTCAGTCTTTTCCATGGCGTCAGACAAACCGGCGCGCAAGCGTAGTGGTTGCTCGCGAAGGATGAGAGCAAGCAGTAACGCAATAATCATGGTTGCAGCACAAAGCCAATAGATACGGCTTACTCCCATAGCAAGGCTGTCGACAACAGCTTGTTTTGAAGCAAGAGGCAATGCAGCAATTTGTTGCGGTGATCGAATGATGGAAGAGGCTTTATCTGAATCAATTGTGATGCGCTTGGGAATCTCACTGCGAATAGTGGAGTTCAACACTGTTCCAAATATTGCGAGCCCAAATGAGCCACCAAGTGAGCGAAAGAACATCACTGTTGCAGTTGCAACACCAAGATCAGTGAACTCAACAGCGTTCTGACTAGCTATGGAGGTGGTTGTGAAAATTGATGCGGATCCAAAGCCCATGAGAATCATTGGAATTACTAGGTACAAATACGGAGTTGTTCCGGTGATTTGCGCAATGCCGATCAAGCCGAAGAAAGAAAGAACACTGCCAATGATCGGAAACACTTTGTACTTGCCGGTCTTAGCAATGATGCGTCCGATACCAAATGTCGCCAGTGTGACGCCAAGCATTTGTGGCAACGTGCGCAGTCCAGACTCTGTTGGTGAAACCAACAGTGAGTCTTGGAAGTACAACGAAAGAAAACCGCCAGCACCGTACGTGACAACACCAGCACACATTCCTAGTAGTGCGCAAGTCCGAACGACATCGTTAGAAAACAGTCGCAGGGGAATCATTGGTTCTTCAGCGCGTTGTTCCACTTTGATGAATGCTGCAAGACCCAGAAGTGCAATTACAAAAAGAATCAAAACATGTTGTTGAGTCCAACCGTGTCGACCTTCTTCAAGACCAATCATTAGTGATGCAATTGTGAGGGAAAGCAAGCCTGCTCCCATAAAGTCAAGTTTTGCCTGACGGCGCTTAAACGGCAGCCGGAGAGCAAAATGACACACAGCACCAACAAGAATGACGAAGGGAACATTGATGTAAAAGATCCATGGCCAGCTGGCATGGTCAATGATGAGCCCACCAACGAGTGGTCCGAGAATCGCCGAGCCAACAAACGCGAGTGTGAAGTAGCCCATGTATCGGCCGCGTTCACGTGGCGGAAGTATGTCACCGAGAATGGCAAAAGCGAGTGCTTGAATTCCGCCGCCACCCATTCCTTGGAAAGCTCGAGCTGCAATGAGTTGGCCCATTGACTGCGAAGCACCACACAGAATTGAACCGACTAAGAAAACAGCCATTGTCGATTGAAAAATTAGGCGTCGACCGAAGAGGTCAGACAACTTGCCAAGTAGCGGCGTACTGATTGCCGACGTGACTATGTATGCGGTTCCTACCCAGGCGAAACTTTCGAATGCATTGAACTGCCCCGTAATAGTGGGAAGTGCGGTGGCAATGATTGAGGTCTCAAGGTTTGCCAGCATCACGGCAAGAGCCAAGGCGCCAAGAACGATCCACAATCTCTTGTTGGTGAATCCGGGAACGAGTGTCTCTGTGGCCATGATTTCACCGTAGCCCTACTGCCGTGTCTGGGGTTACACGGAGCATTTATTAGGTAATTTCTTATATACCAATAGGCACATACGCTTTAGTTGTGACGACTGAATGGCTACGGCCAACCGAGAATGGCGCCCAACGCTGTTGGTGGCCAGGTGACGACGTGCCCTACATCAATTATCACGACACCGAATGGGGTCGTCCTGTTATCGACGACACTCGGCTGTTTGAAAAAATTTGCCTTGAAGGATTTCAAGCTGGATTGTCGTGGTTGACCATTCTGCGCAAACGCGAAAACTTCCGCACGGCATTTCACGCCTTCGATATGGATGAAGTTGCTCGATTCTCTGAACGTGACATCAATCGACTCCTGGAAGATGCGGGCATTGTTCGGCATCGAGGAAAAATTGAAGCAACCATAAATAATGCAGGCCGTGCACTGGACCTGATTGATGAAACAGGATCTTTGACTGACTTCATATGGGGCTACGCACCGGACGTGCCGTTCGGTCGTGATGGTGAGTCATCACATGGTTCTGGTGTTCCTTCAATATCGCCGTCAGCCACAGCGTTGTCAAAGGACTTGAAAAAACGCGGTTGGAAATTTGTAGGCCCGACCACGGTGTATTCATTTATGCAGTCAATGGGGTTAGTGAATGATCATGTCGACGGGTGTCATGTACGTAGCGCGTGTGAAACCGCACGACAATCAACTATTGCGGCGCGAAAATAACTAGCTACGAGGGTTTAAAAGATCTTCAGCGTTCTGGCGCACTTGCCAGTCTTTGTCTACAAGTGCACGTTGTAATGCTGCATCAACTTCGTCACCTTCGAATGGTGCAAGTGCCAAGATGGCGCGCCGACGGACAGCGGGTTTATCAGAACATGCCGCAAGAATTGCTGGTAGTCCGCGCGGATCGCCGAGTGATCCGAGTGCAGCTGCACATGCTTCGCGAACTACGGCTTCGTCATGTGACGTGGCACGAGCAATGAGAGTTTCAATTTCAGTGTCGCTTGCAGGCGTACGTTCGCCCACACACCATGCAGCCATTTCCGCCACAAAGACATCTGAATCATCGATGCACTGATGAACATGTACCGAAGGAAACGGAACAGCCAGTTCCACAGCGGTACGTCTGGTTTCAATGTGTGGGTCCTGAATAAACGGCGCAAGAACTTCAGCGGTCAAAGTTCCGATGCGGGCAAGGGCTCGCAATGCACTGGCGCGAACGGTGCCGTCTTCATGGTGCAATGCCTCGAGAGCTACTGAAGAATCTCCAGAGAATCCAGCTGCAATGACATCAAATCGAAAATTGTCTGACATAGCGGACTAGGCCCGAAGGAGCCCACCCACAAACTCGAATGCAATGGTGAACAGGAAACCAAGGATGCATGCAAGAAGGGCACCAAGGACGATTGCGCCGCCAGACAGGCTGGCGAGGGTCTTCCATTTTTGATCGCGTTCTGGTTCGGAATAGAGAGGAGTGGGTTTATTGTCAACCCGCACCACTGCAGTACGTCGCGGCGTGGCAGGCTTCATACGGTCGATAAATGCAAGCGCAACCAAGGCCAGGGCTACAACCCACAGAGCGCGTACCCCAACACCAGTAGCGGTGATGGCAAACAAAGATGATGAAAGGATTGACGTACTCATGAACAACGCAATTGTACCGCCAGTCCCACCACGTCGTCCCGCACCATTGCGTGGACTGGGATTCGCCCTGCCTCTAATTACGTTGTCTTGGGTTGTGTTGTTCGGCATAGTCGCAATGGCCGCTGTGCGTATTCAACGATTTGAATTGGCGCCTGGTGAAGCGATGGCCGTGGCACCACGAATTGAGTTTGCGAAATCATCGACAGGAACAAAGGTTCCTGAACGATTCCGCACGACCAATGGAATCAAATTTGTCACCGCATTTGGTGGTCAGTTGTCCATTCTCGACAGTGTTCTTGGGTGGATGGATCCGTACGTACAAGTTGATACGTATGAAGAACATTTCGGTACTAGCACGCCTAGTACTTCGCGACGTCTCGGGTTTCAAGCGATGATTGGCGCAAAACAAATTGCCGAGTTTGTTGCGATGAAAAAACTAGGACTCGACGTAAAACTTGTGATGGGTCGAGTAGTTATTGAAGAACTTGTGTGCGATGGTGCACCAAAGAAAAACGCTGCATGTACAAATCTTGAAGTAGGGGAAACCATTACGCACCTAGATGGTGTTGCAACTCCTACATTGCCTGACTTAGCGGCTCAGATGAAGGGTCATGTTGTTGGGGACTCAGTAGAACTCACGGTGATTCCGTATGAAGCAGGGGCGACAACTCCGGACTCTAAAAAGGCCGAGAAGCGCACTGTGCAGTTAATGGCAAATGCCGACGATCCGAATCGTCCGATTATCGGCTTTGTTCCTGCAGATACCCGGACTGTGTCATTGCCTTTTGAGGTCAAGATTTCAACTACTGATATTGGCGGACCATCGGCCGGCCTTGCCTTCACATTGGCATTGTTAGACGAACTCACGACCGGCAATTTGATGGGTGCGTCTCATGTGGTTGCCACCGGAACAATTAGTAATGATGGATCTGTTGGGGCGATCGGCGCTCTTGAACAAAAAGCTGTGGCAGTGAAGGCGTCTGGCGCCGACCTTTTCCTCGTTCCAGCTGGCCAATCTGCTGATGAGATGAAGCGCGCTCGTCACGCAGCTGGTTCAAACGTCAAAATTGTGCAGGTTGCGACCCTGGATGAGGCGTTGGCAGTACTGAGAACTAACGGCGGCGAGGCATTGCGAGCAACCACGGCCTAACTGGCCTGTGGATAATGCCACCATTTAGCACCCTAGGAGTCGTACTGTAGAAGCCTAATGGCTATCTCTTTCTCCCGACCCGACCCCTCATCGCCCGCAGCGGTGGGTTCGGCTGCATTTCCCACAAGTCGCCGTGGGTTTGACCAGGCTGAAGTACGCGATTTTCTCAAAATGGTGGCCGCCGAGATGGCCCGTCTTCAAGAGCGTGAGCGCTTTCTTGAGAGCGAGATGCGAGCCATGCAAACACGTGGTCTTTCTGCTCCCGGACGCCTCGATGAAGAGACTGTCACCACGTTGCTCGGTGAAGAGGCGGCCCGCGTGCTCACAGCCGCTCGTGATGCGAGCACACAAATTCGCGACCGCGCTGAAGAATCCGCAACTCGTCTTGTGAAAGATGCTGCAGAAGATGCAGTACGTATTCGTGAATCCGCAGTCTTGGAAGCCGCTCGTATCCGGGAAGACTCTGGCGCAGACGCTGAATCTGAAATTGAAATGGCAAAGCAACAAGGCCGTGACATGGTGAACGAGGCACGCGAGTATCGCGAAAAAGTCTTGTCAGAATTGTCCCGCCGTCGTGATGCTGCTCGCTCGCAAATTGAACAACTTCTTCATGGCCGTGATCGCCTGATGAATGCATTTGAGCGCGCACGTCTTGCCAGCGAAGACGTCATTGGCGGACTCACTGATGCTCATGATGAGCCTGAATTCATTGTGGATTTGTCACCTACCACTGGTCCTGTGCCCATCATTAATTCTGAACATCCTTCGGTAAAAGTCTTTGACCGTGAAGAAGTGGTTGTTGAGGAAGAACCGGTTGAAGTTGTCACCAATGTCGTTATTTTTGACCATGAAACTGAAGCAGAAGTAGAAGTCATCGCAGACGAAGTCAGCGTTGAAGTAGTTGATGAAATCCAGATTGTTGATGTTCTCCACCCAGTGCACACAACAACCGAGTTCACTCCAACAGTTGAAGACGTAGTTCTGGTTGAGCCAACTGAAACAACCCAAACCAATGTGGTGTCACTGTTCGGTCGCGGTCGACGCTCTGTCGACATGCCTGAGATTGAGATCGAAGCTGAAGTCGAAGTGCCTGTCAAAGAAGCAGTTGTTGTTCCGGCTCCGAAGAAAGATGTTGTTGCTGTCGACGATATTTTTGCAAAACTGCGCGCGGGTAGCACTGCCGATGTAGCTGCAAAAGCAACTGCAGCTCCAGACATCGTGAAAGACGAAAAGCCTGCCGTTAAAACTGCAGCGCCGAAAGCAGAGAAAAAGGCGAAGGCCAAGCCCGCTGTTCCCGTTGTAGACCCTGCTCGATTTGAAGAGCGCAATGAAGAGTTGTCACCTGTCGTGGTTGCTATGGCTCGGAAGCTAAAGCGGGTCCTTGCTGACGAACAGAACACTGTTCTTGGTCATGTTCGCGCAAAGAAGACTTCGTTAGATATTGATGCGGTGCTCGGTACTGAAGCCGAACACAGTGCGCGATACGCAGTTGCTGTTGCAGAAGACTCCATGGCAGCTGCAAGTGCTGGTGCCAAGTCCGTGAAAGCGGCTGGTGGTTCAAGTCGTCGTGTCACACAAAAGGCAATTGCTGCTCATGCTGTATCTGCCATTACTGCAGGTTTAGTTGCAGGTTTCCGTGAAGATGCTCGCATTGCAATAGGCGAGGCTGAAGGCGATCGCGATGTTCTGCTGGGGCTCATTCGTGACGTGTATCGCACCTGGAAGACAGAACGAATTGATTCCCATGTCGATGACATTGCATGCTCGTCGTATAGCCATGGTGCCTACCTTGCCTTAGAGCCAGGTAGCCGCATCACGTGGATGGCCGAGCCAGACACCAATTGCTGCAGTGAATGTGAAGATAATTCGCTCGGTGGCTCAGTTGTTCGTGGAGATGATTTCCCCACAGGCCACAGTCATCCTCCTGCTCATGCAGGCTGCCGATGCCTTGTTTGCCCCGTTCAGGACTAGCGTCCTGATGCGTGCGTAACTCTTCAGACCTTCCTGGCGGCCCTACCGGCCCTGTATTTCGACTTCCTAACTTTGGTAAGCCCTCGCGTGGCCGAATTGCGATCTCCGTTGTAGTCGGACTTGTGTTGCTCCTTGTGTTCAGCGCAAAGGCAATGTCGTCGTTCTATGTGAACGTGTTGTGGTTTAACAGTGTCGGCCGCAGTGATGTGTACTGGGCGGTATTACGTAGCAAGGCAGAACTTGTCGGTGTCTTCACAGTTGGTTGCTTTCTATTTCTGTGGGTCAACCTTCTTATTGCAGATCGCCTCGCACCTCTGACTCTGCCGAACACGCCGGAAGACCAGACCGTTATTCGTATTCGTGAACTGACCGCAAAAAGCCGCGGCAAGTTGCGCATCGCATTGGCCGTTCTGATTGCCTTCATGCTCGGACTGCCTGCTTCGAGCCAATGGCAAGAGTGGACCATGTTCCGCAATCGTCAAGCCTTTGCGGTTGGCGACCCACAATTTAAAGCAAATGTCGGTTTCTACGTATTCCGCTTACCATTCGCACAGTTTGTTGTGGCGTGGTCTTTTGGCGCTCTAGTACTTGTCACAATCATCACCACCGCATTCCATTTCATTAATGGAAGCATTCGTCCTCAAGATCGTGTGCAACGTGTGACATCACAAGCCAAGGTTCATCTGTCGGTGCTTCTTGCAGTGGGAACACTTTTGCGTGCGGCTGATTATTGGTTATCGAAATACCAACTGACATCTTCCACCCGAAGTGTTGTGCGCGGTGCGCTGTACACAGATGTGAATGCGCAATTGCCGGCACTGAACTTGATGGTGTTGGTGTCACTTGCAGTAACTGCGTTGTTGTTGTGGAATATTCGCCAGAAGGGCTGGCGCTTACCAGTTCTTGCAATCGGCCTGTGGGTCGTTGTTGCTCTGGCCGTCGGCACGGTGTACCCAGCGATTATTCAACGCTTCGTAGTTCAGCCAAACGTAAGTACACGTGAGTTGCCGTTTATTCAACGCAATATCGTTGCCACAAAGGCGGCGATGGGAATCACAGATGTAGCTCGTCAGGACACGACTTTTAGCGACATCAGCGCTACTGATGTCACAACTAACGATGCAGCACTTCGCGATGTGCGCCAACTTGATCCGACTCAAATGCTAGATCGTTTCGCTCTTGACCAAGGTCTCAAATCGTTTTATACAGTCAATGATCTTGATGTTGATCGCTATTCAATTGATGGTCGGGTGCAGCAGGTTCTGGTTGCGGCTCGTGAACTCAATCTTGCCGGTGTCCCGAACCGTACCTGGGTATCACGTCACCTTATTTATACCCATGGTTGTGGAGTTATTGCAGCTCCTGCCAGCTTGGCCACTGAAGACGGACGTCCTTCTTATATCGATCTCAAAGTTACGAAGCCTCAGATTTACTTTGGCGATCGCTTGGGCGAATATGCCGTAGTAAAGACTTCGCAAAAGGAACAAGCATGTCCAAGTGGCACAGAGACCTCGTTTGTGGGAAATGGCGGAATCAAGTTCAACAGTTTCGTTCGCCGAATTGCTCTCGCAGTCAATTTCGGCGAATTTAACCTTTTCGGTTCAAGCCTGATTACACAAGATTCCCAAATCTTGTTGCAACGTGATGTACGTTCACGCGTAGCAAAGATTGCGCCGTTCCTGCACCTTGATGCTGACCCGTATGCAGTTGTCGTTGATGGTCAAGTGAAATGGGTTATTGATGCTTTCACTACGACTAATCGTTACCCATATGCAGAGACTGCGAACGTTTCACAACTCACAGCCGGTAGCGGACTGAATCATTCGTTTAACTATGTTCGCAACAGCGTAAAAGCAGTAGTTGATGCGTATACAGGCAAGGTAACTCTGTATCTGATGGATACAAAAGACCCGATTGCTCTCATGTGGAACGCCGCATTCCCAGACTTGTTCGCAAAGAAGTCAACTGTTCCTGCTGAGTTGTCAGCGCATTTCCGTTACCCAGAAGATTTGTTCCGCGTACAGACAAATATGTTTGGCCGTTACCAATTTGATGACGCAACATTGTTCTTTAACCGTGACGCTGCGTGGAGCGTCGCTCAGGCTCCAGCCAATGCACCTGAAACGGGCGGCACCGGCGGACTTCTTGGCACATCTGCGACAGGAGTCGCTCCAATTGATTCCATCAACGCCACCGATTCATCTGTCGAACGTTTCAGCCCGTACTTTTCAATCTTCCACGAGCCCAATGCGAAGACTGATATTGGTCAGTTCTCAATGGTCCGCCCGTTTGTTCCGTTCTCAGCAGATGACAGTCGTAAAGAATTGCGTTCGTTGATGGTGGTATCAAGCGAGCCAAAGACATATGGAAAAATTACGGTGTACGACATTAAGGCACCACTTCCTGCAGGGCCTGCAACAGTGTCTGCTCAGTTCGAAAGCGAACCAGCAATTTCACAGA
>Ga0209297_1000648_pt1 | contig 21652 bp, 20 predicted proteins | sample S_130805_MF_Meta_FD_187322 | JGI IMG/M metagenome (GOLD analysis project Ga0209297, IMG submission 187322) | Freshwater microbial communities from Lake Simoncouche, Canada to study carbon cycling - S_130805_MF_MetaG (SPAdes) (version 2) | ecosystem: Environmental > Aquatic > Freshwater > Lake ...
GACATCCATCCGATAACTTAGGTGCCATTCTTGCAACCGCTGACTGGCTATCGCGTACAACAGATAAGAAATTTACAATTAAAGATGTTCTAACGGCCATGATTAAAGCTCACGAGATTCAAGGCTGTATCGCACTTGAGAATTCGTTCAACAAGGTTGGTCTTGACCACGTCGTCCTAGTCAAAGTTGCATCTACTGCAGTGGTTGCTCAAATGTTGGGACTCACACGGGATCAAATGCTTGCCGCAGTTTCACTTGCTTGGGTTGATGGACAATCACTTCGTACCTACCGCCACTTTCCAAATGCCGGCTCTCGCAAATCATGGGCGGCAGGGGATGCGACATCTCGCGCAGTGCGCTTGGCGTTAATAGCCAAGAGTGGCGAAATGGGCTATCCGTCAGCGCTGACTGCAAAAACATGGGGCTTCTACGACGTCTCCTTTAAGGGAAATGCTTTTAAGTTCCAGCGCCCTTATGGCACATACGTCATGGAAAATATTCTCTTTAAAATCTCTTTTCCTGCCGAGTTTCATTCACAGACTGCTGTCGAGGCGGCAATGACTCTTCACTCAGCGATGCTCGCCGCAGGTAAGGTCGAGTCAGATATTGCGAAAGTTACTATCCGTACACATGAGGCCTGTATCCGAATCATCGACAAAAAGGGCCCGCTGAACAATCCCGCCGATCGCGATCACTGTATCCAGTACATGGTTGCAGTCCCACTTATTTTTGGTCGTTTAATTGCCCGTGATTATGAAGATAACATCGCAGCAGATCCACGTATCGATGCACTTCGTGAAAAAATTATCTGCGTCGAAGATACAACTTTTACTGCCGATTACCATGATCCCGCCAAGCGCTCAATCGCTAATGCGCTAACCATCGAATTTAAAGATGGAAGCATTCTTGGCGAAGAGGTTGTCGAATATCCAATCGGCCATGCCCGTCGCCGTAGCGCTGGAATCCCGCTTTTAATTGAAAAGTACAAGACCAACCTTGCCCGCATCTTTGATGTGCCAACACAAGCGAAAATCATTGCCCTATCGCTAGATTATGAGAAGCTATCTCAGACTCCAGTTGATGAGTTTATGGACTTACTGGCGCTTTAATGAGTCGGATTCTCATTGCGCCTGACTCTTTTAAGGGCAGTGCAACGAGTATCGAAATAGCCGGCGCAATTGCCCGAGGCTGGCAATCCGTTCGACCTGATGATGAGTTGATTCAAATTCCTTTTGCCGATGGCGGTGAAGGAACGTTGCTGGCCATTGAATATGCACGGCCACACTCTCATCGTATCTATTGCCCAGCAGTCTCACCCGATGCGTATTGGCTTTTACTGGATAAATCAACTGCCGTAGTTGAGCTGGCGCAAACATCGGGATTAACTCTTTTGTCAGAGCTAGATCCAATGGGAGCGCACACTTTGGCTTTTGGCCAAGTATTAGCAGCGGCAGCGAATGATTCTCGAGTTGAACGGATTTATTGCGCTCTCGGTGGATCGGCGAGTACTGATGGAGGAGTTGGTGCCTTAATGGCGCTGGGTTTTGGCTTCTTGAATGCGCATGGAGTCAGTGTTGGTTTAGGTGGTGGCGCTCTGTCAAAGATCGCGAGCATTTCAACAACACGGGCCATTAAAGCCCCACCTGGTGGAGTGGTTCTGCTTGTGGATGTGCAATCACCACTTCTTGGATCAAAAGGTGCGGCCTCAGTATTTGCTCCACAAAAAGGTGCAACTAAAGAGCAAGTAGTAGAACTTGAGAATGCGTTACAACATTTCGCCTCTCTCAAAGGGCGCGCAGATAGTCCCGGCAGTGGGGCAGCAGGTGGAAGCGCCTATGGTCTGAGCACACTGTGGGGTGCAACAATTGAAAATGGCGCAGAAAAGATTGCAGATCTATGTGAAATTGATTCTGCATTAATAGGCACTGATTTAGTAATAACAGGTGAGGGTCGTTTAGATTCACAAAGTTTTCAAGGCAAAGTTGTGGGTCACTTGAGTCAACGTGCTGCTGCTGTGCACGTACCAATTGCTTACTGTGTCGGTTCAATTGAAGGAGATTTTCCATCGACATCTGTCGGGGGAGTGTCGCTGTCTGAGATTGCCGGCAGCTCTGCCTTGGCTATAGAGAACCCCAATAAATATCTCTTTGAAGCCGGTGTGCAACTCACGCATTTCCTATAGGATTTCGAACATGCCTCAGCCAGTTAAATCCATAAGTATTAATCACAAGATTTCAACACCTGAGTGGGCACTCCTCGAGCGCGAAATAATCGACAAGCTCAATGCTGCAGCACCAGAGTTCGTGGCTCGATATACCCGCACTGATGGATCTTTAATCTGGCGCGATACATGGGGAAGCATGGATGGCTCCGATGATCCATACGAAGCCTTTATGTATCTTGCACTCTTATATTCGCTGGGTGGAAGCGAAGAGGTCTATGAACTTGCCCGCAAAATGTGGGATGCAATCACCATCCAATGGACGGCATACGGTCAAATCTATCGAGAGTTTGATGGCTATTACGACTGGATGCATCATGGCGAAGGCTATCTCTACCATTACTTTTTCGGTTTAACTAAACCCGATTCACTTATTGATCGCCAGCGTGCTAAGCGCTTTTCAGACATGTATACGGGACTAGATGCAGAAGCAAAAAACTGGGATGGCGATAAGAAAATGATTCTCTCGCCGTTGACGGGTAGCCGTGGTCCACGGCAAGAAGTTACTCATGAAGATTGGCAGACTCACCGCACTGTGCTCGATGATTACTTGGCACCTTATGAAGATATTGTTAAAACTGATTTCTCAACTATGCGCTGCCATTGGTCAGACCCGCAAGTTTATGACGATTTAATCAAGAAGATGAATGAGCGAATGAATCGTGGAGATGTTCCACTCAATCTCAATGCAACATCTCTCATGACGCATGCCTTTATGTATTCAAGCGAAAATCGATTGAAGGATTGGGTTCTTACTTATCTTGGTGCATGGAAAGAGCGCACCGCGACAAATAATGGAATCATGCCCGACAATATTGGACTCTCTGGAAAAATTGGCGAGTACAACGATGGTAAATGGTGGGGTGGCTATTACGGTTGGCGCTGGCCTCATGGCTTCATGACGATTATGGAACCTCTAACTAATGCTGCAATGAATGCAGTACTGCTCACTGGTAATTACGAGCACTTAGATTTAGCTAGATCTCAGTTTGATCTCATATGGTCGCTTCGAAAAGAAATCGATGGCGTCATGAAAGTGCCACATCGTCATTTTGATGCTGGTTGGGGCGATTATCGAACACCTTCACCACGACACATGATCTATCTGTGGACTTCATCTATGGCCGACGAGGACTTGACGCGAATCACTTCGCTACCGCGTGATAACGACTGGAATGTCATTGCAATTCCAGGGGTATCAGGGAGAGATGCGTTAACAGGTCGAGATACTAAGCATTACATTGCAAATACTCTGCCCTGGTTCCAATTTATACAGGGCGAACTACCCGATTATCCAGCTCAAATCTTGAAGGCCAATATTGAATTGATTAATACACAACTGCGAAAGATGCGCTCGAAGACAGGCGATCCGCGGGGTTGGGATACATATGATCCCGCAACTGCCGATGAAGTTGTGGGGTTAGATCTACGAGTTGACGGTTATCAAATACATGCGTGGCAAGAGTTCAGTCCAATCTATTTTGAGGGCTTGGCACAGATGACGATGGGTTCTCCTATGCATATCTCTCATGGGGGACTGCAACACGGGAAAGTACGCTTCTTTGATGGCGAACTACAGCGTCCCGGCTTGCCTGCAGACATTGGCGCAATTGTAGATTCGTTAACTGCGACCACTATTGGAATGAAGATTGCAAATACAAGTACTACTACATCACGTTCACTAGTGGTTCAAGCCGGTGCATTTGGTGAGCATAGATTTGTATCAGTCGTTGTTGAACTTGAATCTGGCGCCAGCGAGCAGTATGAAATCGGATCAAAGTGGTTCGAAATCAACTTAGGGGCGCAGGCGGGGGCAACTTTAACTTTCACGGTTGAGCGCTACGTCAATACTCCAAGTTATGAAACACCGTTTTCTGCATTAGAGGATTGGGATCCATTGATCCAGGGCCGACCAGCAGAGAATTTTGCACGGTAGCGCAATGTTTTGGAGTGAGTTTTCAGATTTACGAATCCCGAGTTCACTTAAAACTCTGCCTATCAATGGTGAATTTCCAGATGAGGGTGATCTTTCCAAGATTACTTTCTATGTTCCTCCGTACATGGCGGGGGCTCGAGCCCTAGAACCAATTGCGAAAATGTCCGCGCTGCAAGTTATCCAAAGCCCAAATGCCGGAGTCGATGATGTGCTTGCGATACTCCCGGAGGGGGTCACCCTTTGTAATGCCAAAGGTGTTCACGATGCATCCACCGCGGAGTTGGCAATTGCGTTGGCGATTAGCGCTCGGCGCGGATTTGCAACTTTCATGGCCAATCAAAGCCAAGGGGTTTGGGAGCATGCCAGGCACAACTCCTTAGCTGACTCGCGCGTTGGAGTAGTTGGAATGGGAAGTATTGGCTCATCGATTGCAAAGCAACTTCAAGTCTTCAATGTTGAAGTAATTGGCTTTAGCCGAAGTGGGAACAATTCAACAAAGACAATGGCTGACTTTGACGCGTTACTACCAACTTTGGATGTTGTAATTTTGATTCTGCCACTAACGAATCAGTCTCATCACTTGATGAATCGCTCGAGAATCGATGCGATGAAACAGGGCGCAACTCTTGTCAATGTTGCCCGAGGTCCCGTTGTCGACACCGATGCGCTAGTTGATGCCCTCAATCGTGGACATATCACCGCTGGTCTAGATGTCACAGATCCTGAGCCGCTTCCAGTGGGGCATCCCTTATGGAGTGCGCCCAACGTAATTATCACACCTCATGTTGGGGGAGACTCAAGTGCATTTAATCCTCGCGTGCGCAGCCTTATAGAGAGTCAGTTAGAGCGCTTTGCAACTGGCCAACCACTTATAAATATTGTGGCTGGCCCACTGCGTTAGAGAACTGCAACCGTATGTTTGTCGATGAAATCCCAGTCATAGTCGATACAGAGGCCTTCACCAGTGGGTGCCATGACGTAGCCATCAACGATATTGAGCTTGCTTTTCGTGCCAAACTCAAAGTCATCAAATGGATAGAGAGTTTCGAAGAATTCACAGTTGCTAATGGCAAGTGATGGATGAAGTTGAACCTGCTCAAGGCCGTGATAAATCGTCGTGTGCAGTTCGCACTGGATGCCATGGGCTTCAGCCAAGTGTGCAGTCTTCATTACTGCAGTGATACCTGCCCGCCACGAAACATCGGTACGAACAATATCTACGATGCCTTCCTTGATGCAGTGAGCCACACTGTATTGGTTGCCAGCGATTACTTCAGTGCCGCATATTGGAATATCTAATTTTTCACGTAGTTTTTTTAGCCCATTGAGATTGACATCAAGAAGTGGCTCTTCAAACCACTTATAACCAAGGCGCTCAAGTTCACGTCCCGCCTTTAACGCCTCTTCATACGATGCCATAATCACGGGATCGGCCATCAATGTGAAATCATCGCCCACAGCTTCGCGCACTGCGCGGTAGCAAGCAATATCTAGATCTAAACCTCCTGGTGGGTGGAGTTTGTAACCTCGATACCCCTTGGCTTTAACTTCTAGAGCCTGCTTTGCATAATCTTCTGGACCAGGTAGGAACATTGATGAGACATACAAAGGAACTTTTTCGCGAGCTGCACCGAGTAACTTGTACACGGGTTGGTGTGCCATCTTTCCAACAATGTCCCAACATGCATTATCAAATGGTGCGTATGCATAAATTGGTACATGGTTCCAACGACGATCAAAGAGTTCAAAGTCCTTCATATTTTTGGCCGAGCTATGTGCGCTGCGACCGATAAAGAATGGCTTTACTTGTGACATTGCAGCAGCGGCGGCTTTTGCATCGAGGGCACCGAAACCGAAGGAGGTGCCTTTTACGCCATCTTCAGTCGTGATTGTGATGACGGTGAAATCTGGACGCGAACCACCTGGAAGGCGAACGGCATCGACAGCATCGAGGGAGTTGAGTTCATTACCTCCGCGACATGCGCGAATCTCAATATCTTTGATAATTGATGTACTCATTTATTTCCCCGTCTCTAAGAAATCCTATAGGATAAATTAGTCACAGAATGCTTCGCTGTCAAGAATAAAAACAATATTTCTTACTTATTTACAGCCTTAACCGATGGCGAGAAGCGCTTCAATGATGACTCAATATGGGAGTGCATAGCGCTGCGTGCCGCCTTTGGGTTTTGGTCAAGGATGGCTTTAGTAATTGCATCATGCTCTTTGATTGCAAGTTGGCCTGAGCCTGAGTGGTAATACTTTTCAAATAGATCTTGAACAAATTGCGTTCTAGATTCATTTTCAATCAGGTGAAGCTTATTTGCCATAAACAAGCGGAAAAGGTGCAAGTGACAGTGTGTTCGCTCAAAGGCAGCTGCCACTGAGTTACTTCCTGATATATGCGCAATTAAGGTATGAAAGCGGGCATCGTGTTCAGTGAGTGCTTGAAATTGGTCATCGACTCTAAATTTAAGCGCAGCTTTCGCGCTTTGCATTTCGCCTTTGAGTGCGGCTTTTCCAGTGGCGTCGATTTTTATAGCTGCCTGCTCTGCCGCCCATGGTTCAATCAGTAATCTAAATTGAAAGAGGTCATTGAACTCTTCCATCGAAAGTAGTCTTGTAGCGGTATATCCCTTGAGAGGCTCTTTAGCGATTAGGCCATCTGATTCAAGACGGGCTAGCGCCTCTCGCACTGGAGTTTGTGAAACTTCTAGCTCAACTGCCAATGCATCAATATTTACTCGAGAGCCCGGGGCGATCTCGTGTTCGAAAATCATTGCTTTGATCATGTCGTAAATTTCATCAGAGAGAACTGAACGACGAGGAGAGCGTTTAGTTTTTGGCGCAACGGCTTTCTTCTTGACCATTCTCGCTCCTCACCCTATTTATAGATACTGCTATTTTGGAAGCCGTAGCCCGTGCATTCCGCCATCTACGGCAAGAATCGTTCCGGTGGTGGAACCTTGCCGAGGATTTGCTAGATAGAGAATTGCATTCGCAACTTCATCTGCAGATACTAGTCGTCCTAGGGGCTGCCTAGCCTCTAAGTACTCGCGTTCGGCTACTGGATCTTTGGCTTGGGATAGTAGACGCGCAACCCAAGGAGTATCGGCGGTTCCTGGATTAACGCAGTTAACTCGTATCTTCTCTTTGACTGAATCGGCGGCCATTGCCAAAGTAAGCGACATTACCGCCCCTTTGCTCGCTGAATATACTGCGCGTTTTGGTAAGCCAGCTGTTGCAGCTATTGAGCATGTATTTACGATTGCAGCTGATTTACTTTTGCGAAGGAACGGCATGGCCGCAGCCGAGACCCGACCAATACCAGCAACATTTATATTCAGTACACGGTTCCACTCATCTTCAGTTGCATCCTCCACCGTACCTATCGCACCAATTCCAGCGTTGTTAGCTAAGACATCAATGGTGTCAGTCGACTTTGCAATCTCCTCAAATGCTGTTTTAACTCTTGCTGCATCTCCCACATCGCAGGAAATCCATGTAGCTACATTTGCCATGGAGCCTTCTTCAAGGTCCAGCCCAAAGACGCGAGCTCCCTGTGAGTGCAGCGCTCGGGCGACCGCTAGGCCAATGCCCGAACCTGCTCCGGTTACTACAGCAGTGAGTCCTTCGAACTCTGCGCTCATGTGCGTGCTCCATTCATCCAGTATTCCCCCGATGGAAATACATAAGTGTCAATGCTCGATTGATGCATATGTGCGCCAGCTCCAGGCAGTGAAGGTGGCATGTAGTGGCCATTGTTAATTAACGCCGGTTCAAGAAAATGCTCGTGAAGATGATCGACATACTCAACTACACGATGTGGATGGTGGCCAGTAACGGCGACTGAATCCCACATTGCAATGTGTTGAACCATTTCACAGAGACCAACTCCACCCGCATGAGGGCAAACTGGAACTCCAAACTTGGCAGCCATCAAAACGTTTGCGATGTTTTCATTCACCCCAGCGACTCTTGATGCGTCAATTTGCATTACGGAGATGGCTTTACTCTGAAGCAACTGTTTAAAGATTATTCGTGAGCTGGCCATTTCACCGGTCGCAACCGGAGTCGGTGCAACTTCGCGAGCAATTCGAGCATGACCGAGCACGTCGTCTGGATGTGTTGGCTCTTCAATCCAGCGCAGATTAAATTCGCGCAGTGAATTCACCCAATTAATCGCTACATCTACATCCCAAACTTGATTGGCGTCGATAGCGATTGGAAAATCTGGACCTACGAGCTCGCGTATTTTGGTTAAGCGGCGTCGATCATCTGCCAATGATTTTCCACATTTGTACTTAATAAGTGCGAAACCTTCACTGAGCGCCTCTTGTGTAAGTTTGAGCATTTTTTCATCTGTGTATCCGAGCCATCCTGGCGTCGTTGTATATGCTGGGACTCCTTGAGAGAGGAGTATTGCCTCATTTTTTGATTTGTTTTTCTCTTGGCGATCTAGAATCTCAAGTGCCTGTCCAGAATTGAGAGCGTCGCTGATATAGCGAAAGTCGATGGCGCCGACAATTTCCTCTGGTGACATATCGCTCAAAAACTTCCAAAGCGGCACGTCTTTATTTTTTGAAAATAGATCCCATAAAGCGTTTAGAACAGCGCCGGCGGCCATATGAAATACACCCATATCCGGGCCAAGCCAACGCAGTTGACTATCGGCCGAGAGTTCTTTGGCAATTGCGCCAATGTTAGTAAAAGCGTCATCTAGATCTAATCCGACAACCTTTTGCGCCAAGATATTAATGGCTGCAATTTGAACATCATTACCGCGACCGATAGTAAAGACAAGGGAATCACCGCTTATTGCACCATCGGTATTTAATCGAAGATAGGCAGCTGAATAATCAGGGTCGGCATTCATGGCATCTGACCCATCAAGCATTGTTGATGTGGGGAAGCGTACGTCAAAACTTTCACATGAAATAATTTTTGGCATTGTCTATTTCACGAATCTCTCTAGCCCAAGTGGAATTCCTTTATTCACCCATTGGCCTTCATAACCCACGCCTGGATGGGTTGGGGCGTGCACTAAACCTTGATTATCTACAAAGGCTTCTCGAGTAGTTGGATTGCCCCAAACTAATGATTCGTAATATGTATTGTTCTTTATTGCCATGCATAGATGGATACTTTCGAGTCCCATGCCATGAACTTCTGCACGTAAGTGATACGCATCGGCCAAATGTGCAATTCGCATTGCGCCTGTAAATCCGCCACGAAGGAATGTACTCACGCGAAGTGCAGAGGCGACACCAGTTGCAGCAAAATCACCAGCACTCATATGTGCGCCATCGGTAACTTCGCCTAGCAATAATGGAATTCGAACGCGTTCGCCAAGCCACTTATAGGCAGTGATACTGAATTCACGCATTGGCTCTTCATACCAAGCAAAACCTGCATCATCTAAGGCGTGCCCCAGGAAGACTGCATCTGTTAAATCAAAACCTGCAGATCCGTCATACATTAACGGAATGTCATCGCCAACGTGGGCTCGCAGTTTCTGAGCCAGTAGCGCATCTTTCTTAGCATCCCCGAAAGCATGCAGTTTTATTGCTGGATAACCAAGAGCCAAACATTGATCGGCAATATCTAAAAACTCTTCGATACTTGAGTACGTAACAGTTGATGCATAGGCTTGAATAGATTCGCGAAAGCCACCTAATAACTTATAAATCGGTAGCCCGGCTTGCTTACCGGCGATATCCCACAGAGCAACATCGACGACATGTGCCATGTTTGGAGCAAATCTTTCGATGCGATCGAGCTCCCACGCACGTTCCCATAGGTATTCACGTTGCAAAGGGTCTTGGCCAATTAACTCGGCTCTAAATCGGCGGTCTACATAATCTTTTAAAATCACGCCCCGCGGAGCAGCTGCAAAGCCGGTTATTCCTGCATCAGTTTCGATGACTAACCAGCCGCCAATTGTTGCTGGGTCTGAGCCAGGCAGGTTTTTGCGCCAAACAAAGGCGGGGCTAAATCCAGGGTTTTCTACCAGCACAACATGGACATCGGTTATTTTCATGCTACCCAGCCCCTTTCTGACCTTGGTTTATAACTTCTTTATAACGCCTCGTGCGCCGGGAGTGCCAGCAGGCGAAACGCGTAAAAATCTTTTTGGAAATACTATACGAAATAGTATTTCAAGGCATAGTATCTGCGCAACTGGTCCAGTCGGCAAGTTCTTGCAGACACCAGAAACGAAATGGGGGATACCTTGAAAAAGAAGTACTCATTGATCGCAGTTGCTGGTGCTATCGCAGTTGCTGGTGCAACACTCACCGCAATGCCGGCACACGCCGCTAAGCCATCAATAACAATTTGGGTAGATGCACCACGCCTTCCTGGCGCACAGCTCTATGCAAAGCTCATGAAGGCCACTGTTGATGTGAAGGTAGAGCTTCACGCACAGGGCGATCTCGTTCAGAAAGTCGCACTCTTTAATCGCGTTAAAAAAGGTTGGCCAGATGTTGTATTCGGCCCACCAAATGACGTATCAGTACTTGCAGATGCAGGTAACGTTTTAGCACTTGATAAGTTTGCTCCTGCTGCATTTTGGAAGGACATGGCAGGCGGAAACAAGTGGTGCCAGTCTGGTGGTAAGACTTGGTGCGTAAAGAACGACCTTGCACAAGATGTTTTGTGGGTCAACACAAAGTTAATGAAGGACTTCGGTTACACAGTCCCTAAGACAATGGATGATTTCGCAAAGATCGGTGCAGACATTGCTAAGAACCACCCAGGATATTCTCTTGGTGCACTAGGTTCACAGGGAATGTACTCAGGTTACTTGTGGCCATCACAGTGCCCTGTCAACCAGGCAACTTCTTCAACAGCAGTAAAGATTGCTCCAACATCACCTAAGTGCACACGTGCAACATCACTTGTGCAGCCAATGATCGAATCTGGTGTTCTTTCAACATCTGCTCCATGGGATGCTGATTTCATCAAGGACTTTGGCCAAACAAATAAGGTTGTTATGACAATCGGACCATCATGGTTTGGCGAGTTCGTAATCAAGCCAGCATCATCATGGGCTGTGCCAGCTGGTCAGATCACTGCAGCAGAAATGCCAATGTGGGCTGGCGAGAAGGTTAACTACTCAGGTGAATGGGGCGGTGGAATCTTCACGGTTTCACCTCACTCAAAGTATCCAAAGGAAGCTCTAGCTTTCGCAATCTTCATGGTTAGCGACAAGCGCAACGTCACTGATGTTGTGAACCCAGATGGTTCAAAGGGTGCACCAACATTCCCAGCTTCGGCTAAGGGAAATGCTTATTGGAAGGCGAAGATCTCTGCAGATCCTTGGTATTCATCGAATCCATATCCTGCAATGTTGGCTCAGTCAACAAAGATCTTCTCTGGAGAAAAGCCAGTTTCATATGACTCAAATGGAGCTATGGAAGGAACATTTGCAAATGCGTTGAAGAAGACAAAGAATGCTCAATCAGCACTCGTTGAATTCGCAACCTATGCAAGCAACCTTGCAAAGCAACTTGGTTACAAGGTAACTTCTAACTAACTGGGGGCACGGAGTAAAGAACCAAGTTGGTCGATTAGATCGGCCAACTTGGTTCTTACTTACGTTAATAATATTTCTCTATTGAGGAGCAAGGAAAATGGCAAGGACTAAGAAGGCAAGTCGTCAGCGCACAAGTTTGGCGATGTATCTCATGCTTGCACCGTACGTTGGTCTATTGATTATGTTCGGCATCGTCCCGGTGATAATGGCAATCCGTGAAGTTCCAGCACCATCTCGAGTTAATGCTGATGGTGGATGGGATGCCTTCAAAATAGTCTCACAGGATTTTCGTTTCTTGCCCGCGATACAGCACGTCCTACAGTTCATGGCTGTCTTTGTGCCATTGACGTTGATTTTCGTAATTGGCATGGCGCTCATGCTCGATGTGAAGCACTCAAAATGGAAAAAGTATTTGCGCTTGGCTTATATCGTCCCAGCCTCGATTTCAGGAGGCGTCGCCGTCCTTGTTTGGTACGTCATTCTGCAACCTACGTTGAGCCCAATTAAAGTTCCCTTGGGTTGGTTTGGTATCACGAACAGTGACCAAATTTGGAAAACTGAAAACCTCTTCATAATTTTCGCAGTTATGGCCTTCTTTGCTGTGGCGGGTAACTGGATATTGATTCAATATGGATCACTTCAATCAATTTCATATGAGATTCTAGAGGCGGCGCGTATGGATGGTTGCTCTGCGTTGCAATTAGCGCTTCGAATCAAACTGCCTCTGATTAAGAAATATATTATTTATATGGGTGTGCTTGTCTTTGCAGGCGGTTTGCAGCTCTTCGTAGAGCCTCAATTGTTAAATACCGGCGTCTACCAAGGAATTGCCGAGTCCTGGTCCCCGGATCAGTTGGCCTTTGAATTGGCCTTCACGAACGGTGATTTTGGTGGTGCATCTGCACTTTCGCTTTTACTTTTGATACCTGCACTTATCGGTGCTCTGATAGTTATTTTCAAGACAGACATGTTCGAAGAGGCAGAAGTCGCTGGCAAGAAAGTGAAGGATTAAACGATGTCTAACATATTTGCTTCTTACAAAAGAACTTCCCACCTTCGCCAAGAGAGCCGATGGGGTACAGGATTAGTAAACACATGGTTGGTCTTTTTTGCGGTAGTGAGCATCGTGCCGATGATTTGGTTACTGCTTGCACCAACTAAAACAGATCCAGATTTAACGAACAAGAACCCTCTGATGTTTGGTCGTCTAGGTGGCTATATCGATGCCTGGAAAAACCTTCAATACTTTGACAATGGTGTTGTATTTAAATGGGCGCTTAACTCGATTTGGTATACAGCGGCAATCGTAGTCATTGCGACTATTTCAGCATCACTAGCAGGCTTCGTTTTGACTGCATCAAATCTAAGATTTAAGAAAGTCTATTTAATCTCAACTCTTATCATGATGCTCGTGCCACCAATGGCCTTGGTTGTACCAGTCTTCGTTTTAATGGATAAGTTATCTCTGATGGATAACCCCATGAGCGTTATCTTGGTTGCTTCACTCTATCCATTTGGTACTTTTCTTGCCTACATTTACTACTCAACAACAATTCCAAAAGAGCTATATGAATCGGCTCGCCTGGATGGCTGTAATGATTTCCGACTCTATTCGCGTATCGCCTTGCCACTCTCGTGGCCTTTAGTCTCACTACTTGCATTTTTCGCATTCATTGGTAACTGGGCGAATTATTTCTTGCCTTATATCCTTCTCCCATCCAGTGAGCATTACACACTTCCTATTGGATTGGGTTTCTTGTTCTACTCAACACCAGCGATTAATCCGGGGATTGGTGCAACTTCGGTGCCAATCTATAAACCTGAAATTGCGTTGGCAGGCGTGCTTATTGCTCTCCCAATCATGATTGTATTTCTATTCTCCCAAAAACGTCTGGTGCGTGGAATGCTCTCAGGTTCAATTAAAGAGTAATAATGCGACACAACACTTTAGTAAAACTGCGGACTGGGCTAGAGATTTCACAGTTTGGATTGGGAACTGCCACCTTTGGCGGCCTTTTCACTTCGATGACCGACGAAGACGCAATGTCAACGGTTGATACTGCCCTGGAGTGCGGTATTACATATATTGACACCGCTCCACATTACGGAAAAGGAAGTAGCGAACGCCGTTTAGCTAAAGCACTTGCAGGCAAGAGTGGCTTTCACCTTTCAACTAAAATCGGCAGACTTTTGGTACCGGCCGTTAATAGTGTGGATCCTGATTTCGCCGATACCGATACAAGTGTTGTCCGCACATTTGATTATTCAGCAGCGGGAGTTGAACGCTGTTTAAAGGAGAGCCTTGAGCGGCTTGAAATGGATTATGTTGATATTGTCTATATTCATGATCCGGATGACCCGATTTACATTGAACAAAGCATAAGAGAGGCATACCCAGCTCTAGAAAAGATGCGCAGCCAAGGCCTGATCAAAGCAATTGGCGTCGGAATGAACCAAAGCGCCGCTCCGACACGATTCGTCAATGAAACCGATATTGATATGGTTTTGATTGCAGGTCGCTACACACTTCTTGATCAATCTGCGGCTCTAGATCTTCTACCGGCTGCACTAAAGCGTGGTGTCGACATCATCGCGGCTGGGGTGCTCAACTCCGGAATACTCGTAAATCCGGTTGCTGGCGCAATGTTTGACTACGCACCTGCATCTGCAGAGGTTCTTGCAAAGGCATTAAAAATCAAGGAGATTTTGGATCACCACGGGGTTTCCATCATGAGTGCGGCCTTACAATTTCCTCTTCGTCATCCCAGCGTAAAAGCCGTACTCGTTGGATGTAGAAGCAGTCAGGAGGTACTTGATAACACCGCTGCATTTGATGTCGAAATTCCAGAGGACGTCTGGCAAGAGCTTGCCCACAACTAAGTAAAATCGTATAGTATTTCTTATGCCCTTAAATCCCCAAGCAGAAGCTTTTTTAGCCCGAGGAGCAGCTGCGGGCCTCCCACATTTGGTTGAGCAAGGAGTCTATGTAGCGCGAGGTTATTCGCATGCAGAGCCCGATTTAGGTGGCGAGCTCAACCCTAGAGTTGAAATCAAACATAGTTTCTTTACATCAAGTACTGCCGATATTCCAATACATATTTATACCCCACAAGGTGCTGGTCCATTTAATGCATTAGTTTATTTTCATGGCGGTGGCTGGGTCATTAACTATGTCGGTAAATATGATGCCCAACTCGGTGATATGGCCGAGAAGACAAACTCAGTAATTATTTCTATCAACTACCAAAAGGCACCAGAACATAAATTTCCAACTCCATTTAATGATTGCTATGAAGGGCTTGAATGGGTTGTTGCTCACGCCGAGGAACTCAACATAGATATAGCCAAGATAGGCGTGGGTGGCGATAGTGCTGGCGGTAATTTGGCATCGGCAGTTGCACTCGCAGCTCGGGATCGTGGGAAAATCAAACTTGCCTATCAGTGGCTTATATATCCATGTAACGGACCAGAGTTTGTAGATTCCCCAGATATTCCAAATGCTCTTAATTACGGGCTTGATCAACGCGGGATGAAATGGTTATGGGATCAATACATAACTCCGGCAGATCGTACTAACCCATATGCCGTGCCACATGCAGCAAAGAGTTTTGAGGGATTGCCTCCAACAGTAATGATTACCGCTGAGTTCGATGTGCTGCGCTCGGATGGAATTGCATATCGCGATAAGTTAATCGCGGCGGGTGTACCTGTAGCTTATAAAGATTGCCCCGGCATGATTCATGGTTTCTTTAACTACGGCAAGTACATCGATGAAGGAATCAATATTCGAAAGTACTTTGCCGATGAGATTAATCGCATTCTCGGGGCCTAAATGACTATCACCGAGTTGAGGGGCATGACGTGGGATCACCCACGCGGACTCGACTCGTTAGTTGCCTCCAATGAACTCCTTAAAAGCACATTAGGAATCAGTATTAGTTGGGATGCGCGTTCACTGCTTGCCTTTGGTGACCAGCATATTTCGGAGTTCTATAACGCCTATGACTTAATGGTTATAGATCACCCACACGTGCCAGATGCTGTACATGCGCGTGCTGTGGTTGAATTTGAGCGCACAGCTACCATCGCGCAGCTAGATGAACTTTCTCGAACCTCTGTGGGGGAGTCACATAATTCTTACATTTATCAGGGAAAGCAATGGGCTCTAGCTATCGACACTGCCGCACAAGTAAGCGCATTTCGTTCTGACAAAGCCGATAGTGCTCCGGTTTTTTGGAGTGATGTCTTTGATTTAGCTAGAGAGAAGAAACTTCTCTGGGCACATAAACCTGTAGATGCCTTTAGTACCTTTGCAACGCTTATGGCGCAGAAAGGGGCAGCATTATGTTCAGGAGGCTCCTATCTTAATAAAGACATAGCCCTTGAGGTACTTACTTTTATGTCTGAACTTGCATCACTCGTTCCAGATTTTTGCGCATCTAGTAATCCAATTGATATAGCCGAAATTCTCAGCACAACCGATGACTATGCACACGGTATATGTATGTACGGGTACAGCAACTATTCACATAGTGGTTTTAGAAAGCATAGATTAACGTATGACGATCTTCCTTCCTTCGATGGTCATGCCACGGGCTCTCAACTCGGGGGAGCTGGTATAGCAGTTTCAAGTGCGAGTACAAATATTGATATAGCCGCACAGGCTGCAATCCTGTTAGCTCTTCCACGCATTCAAGCAACAACATACGGTCTCGGCGGAGGTCAACCAGGAAATTTAGTGGCGTGGAAAAATGATGTTCTTAATAGAACTACAGATAATTTCTTTCGCAACACTTTGCGTACTCTTGAACACGCCTGGGTTAGACCTCGAGTATTAGGGTGGCCGGACGTGCAGTTTGCAAGCTCTCAAATTATTCATAAGGCATTAGTCGCGCGCACGGTCAGTCAGACCACGATTTCTGAAATTGCAGATACGTACGAGAAGAATGTGAAGGAGTAGCGCCAGTGAATATGTACTTTGAAGACTATGAGGTTGGAAGTTCGCGGACTTCAACCGGGCGCACAATCACTGAGGCCGACATCGTGACTCATGCGGGTCAAACTGGTGATTTCTACCCTCATCACATGGATGCCGAATGGTGTAAAACTCAGCCATTTGGTGCACGAATGGCGCACGGAACTTTAGTCTTATCGGTTTCGGTTGGAATGCTCGCTGGTGAGATTAATGAATCGGCCATGAGCTATGGCTATGACAAAGTCAGATTCATTGCACCAGTCTTTATTGGTGACACGATAACTTCAAAAGCAGAGATTATTGCCAAACGCGATCACACAAAAAAGCCTGAAGAGTTCGGAATGGTTGATGAACAGGTAACGGTTACAAACCAAAAAGGTGAGACTGTTATCGCCTTTGTTCACCTCTACTTAGTGAATCGGAAGAAATAATGACTGAAATTATTCTTGATCCGCGTGTTCGTACGGCGATGGTAAGTGATTCGTTGGATGTAGTTGGGGTGCGTAATAATGTCATGGACTCATCGATCAGGGCTTTGCGCCCAGATATGCGTGCCGTTGGCCTAGCGGCAACCATTAAATTCGAAGCGAGTAGCGACTTTGATGAAAGAGATCCATATGGTGCGGCCATTGATTTTCTCGACACGTTAAAGCTTGGCCAATTAGCAGTTGTTGCAACGGGTGCACGTGATGATTCGGCCTTTTGGGGGGAGCTCTTCAGTGCAGCGGCCAAAGGAAGAGGCGCTACTGGGATGGTCTGTGACGGCCCGCTGAGAGATACCGAAGCGGTAGTTGGTTTGGGTTTTAATGTCTTCGGTGCATCTATGCGACCAATTGACTACAAGGGACGCATGCGTGTTGCATCAGTTGGAACCATTGTCATTTGTGGTGGCGTAGAAGTTCATCCTGGGGATGGGGTTGTTGCAGATGCCGATGGTGTTGTCGTTGTACCCAAGATTCATATTAATCGTGTTTTCGAACTTGCAAATGCTCGTGCGCAGAGCGAAAAGAGTGTCTTAAAAGATTTACTGGCGGGAAAATCAGTGAGAGAAGTATGGGATGCCTACGGTGTTCTGTAATTTTCAAGAGGAAAAGGAGTAAGCGATGACAGCAAAAAAGTTAATTGATACCCATCAGCACCTGTGGGTGATGAGCGAGCGGGCATATAGCTGGATCGCCCCTGCATATGGGCCACTTTTCGATGATTTCACGCCCGAGCGACTGGCACCTGAAATCCCCGCATCTGGAGTTACGGCCTCAATCCTTGTCCAGGCCGCAGATACTTATGACGATACTTTTTATATGCTCGATGTGGCTGCACACTCTGACTTTGTTGTCGGCGTGGTTGGTTGGGTTCCATTTGAGCGACCAAATGAGGCAAGAGCTGCGATTGAACTCTTTAAGAAAAACTCGTACATCAAGGGCCTTAGAAATCTTTCGCATGATTACGACAACCCTAAATATGGCTCAGATCCTGCATGGATTCTACGCCCTGAAGTTTTAAAGACTATAGGCCTCATTGAACAATCAGGATTGAGTTTCGATTATGTCGCAGTTAATAGCGATCACATCAAAAATGTTCCGGTTCTTGCAAAGAAGTTTCCTAATTTAAAGATCGTTATAGATCATTTTGCAAAGCCAGATATTGCAGGAAAAGTAATGGAGCCTTGGGCATCGCTCATGGCCGAGTGTGCAACCTATCCAAATGTCTATGCAAAGTTATCAGGGCTCAATACCGCTTCATCGCCGGAATGGATTTATTCCGATTGGCAGCCGTATGTTGATCACATAATTTCTGCCTATGGCGCTAATCGAACAATGATGGGCGGGGATTGGCCGGTATGTATATTGTCGGGAGACTATGTAAAAGTCTGGAAGGCACAGTTAGAAGTAATAGCAAAGTACTCAGAGACTGATCAAGAGTGGCTCTGTTCTAAAACAGCTGAAAAGTTCTACAACCTTTAATAACTAGTAGGGAGATACACGTGAAACGATTTGCTTCAGTAATTGGAATTAAACCTGAACACCGGGCAGAGTACGAACGGCTCCATGCAGATGTATGGCCCGATGTATTAGCTCACATTGCGAAGAGCAATATTCGTAACTATTCGATTTACCGCTATGGAGATCTTCTCTTTTCGTATTTTGAGTACGTAGGTGATGACTTCGATGGTGACATGGCTGAGATGGCCGAGGATCCAACGACACAAAAATGGTGGGATATTTGCAAACCATTACAGACGCCGCTGAGCGATCGCGCCGATGGCGAGTGGTGGGCGTCGATTCCAGAGGTATTCCACGTTGACTAAGCAATCTGATCTTCCATTAGATGGAATCCTTGTATTGGATTTCAGTCAATTTCTTGCTGGCCCTGTTGCTGCAATGCGATTGGCAGATTTAGGCGCACGCGTCATTAAAATCGAACGCCCGGGTGTTGGTGATATTGGCCGAACTCTTGCATTTGCAGGCCTGGCAAGTGATGGGGACACACTCTCTTTCCATATGATGAATCGAAACAAAGAGAGCTATGCCGCCGATCTTAAGAACTCCGAAAGCCTGCAAGAGGTATGGAAGCTTGTCGAGAAGGCAGACGTCATCATTCAAAACTTTCGTCCTGGCGTCATTGAGCGACTTGGCTTGGGATATGAGGAGGTTAAGAAACGCAACCCCCGTATCGTCTATGGAAGTGCAACGGGATATGGCTCAACCGGACCTTTTAAAGATCGACCTGGTCAAGATTTACTTGCACAATCTATTTCAGGTCTTCCATGGCTGAATGGAAAGGCCGGTGATCCTCCAGTTCCGGTTGGTTTAGCTGTTGCAGATATATTTACTTCAACACATTTAGCTCATGGTGTGACTGCGCTTTTGCTACGACGCGAACGAACCGGACTCGGAGGACTTGTTGAATCAAGTCTTCTTGAAGCAATGTTGGATTTACAGTTTGAACTAATTACTGCAAATCTCTTTGACCCAAGCGTCATAGTCAAACGTGGTAGCGGAGCACACGCCTTTCTTCCAGCCCCATATGGCATTTATAAGACTTTAAATGGATACATGGCAATTGCCATGACGCCTATTCCACCTTTGGGCAAACTACTCGGTATCGATCTCTCTGTTTATGAGGATCCAAAGAGTTGGTGGAGTGAGCAGGAAGCAATTACAAACATCCTCTCAACGCGACTTTCAACGCAAAGCACTGAGCATTGGCTTGGAATTTTAGATGCCGCTGATATTTGGTGTGCACCTGTCTTGACCTTGCCTGAATTAGTCGCACATGATGGCTTCAAAGAGCTAGACATGACACAGACCGTGACTCGCCAATCAATCGATGGCTCGAAGACGATTGATATTAAAACAACACGCTCACCTATACGTATCGATGGGCTGCCGGTTAAGAGCTCAAAAGGCGCTCCACACGTAGGGGAAGACACTGAAAAGATCCGCCAAGAGTTCGGGATATAGAGAGGTTTAAAGAAGATGAAGAATCCAAATCCAGATCCGATTGCACGTTATGAGATTCCAGTATGGAATCAGGATGTCCAGCTGTATGAGGATTATGAAGTGGGTGAGGTCGATCGCTCTCTTCGCCGAACCATTTCGGAGGGCGAAGTAATGCTCTTTAACTCACTCGTTCTGGATATGCACCCATATGTGGGTGACGATATATGGGCGCGTGAACATGGATTATTTAAACGCCGCTTGGTTCCGGGTGCGATGGTCTTTAGCTATGGCTTAGGTCTTTTCGCTCATAACAACGTTAATACTTTTAGTTATGGCTATGACAAACTACGTTTCATTAAGCCGACTTTTATCGGTGACACGATTTATGGAATGCGCACCTTGCTTGAAAAGACACCAAAGTACGAAACTATGGGTCTTATTCGAGTGAGCTATGAGATCTTCCGTGCCGATAATGAAGAGTTAGTTCTCTATACCGAGCATCTCCAAACCGTTCTTTATCGCACGTCACAAGCTGAAAATATCGCAGCTCAGGCAAAGGAGTAGGCCATGATCGACCAATTCAAAGAAGTTGCCGATGCAGTTCGCCTTGAAATTCCCATAGCTCATCGAGTGCCTGTTGCGATTGTTGGTGCAGGCGGAATTGTTGATGGTGCACATCTTCCGGCATATAAGAAAGCTGGGTTAGATATCGTTGGAATCACCGATGTCGATTTAGCCAAAGCAAAAGACGTCGCCACTCGCCATGGAATTAAAAAAGTTTACGCGAGCTTGGATGAGATGCTGGCAGAAACCGAGGCAACGGTTTTTGATATTGCTGTTCCTGCAGATACTCAACCCCAACTTTTTGAAAAGATTGCAAGAGCCGGAAAGAATATTTTGGCTCAAAAACCAATGGCAACAACGGTTGAAGCTGGACTTTCAATGGCAGATCTAGTTGATGAATTTAAGATTATCGCGGGCGTGAATCAGCAACTTCGATTCGAAGAGGGTGTTGCAGCGGCCCATAAGATGGTTGAACTCGGCTGGATTGGCGAAGTCAGTAACTTCTCAATAACAGTTAATTTAATTACACCGTGGGAGCTATGGCCTTGGGCCAAAGATCTTGAGCGTCTTGAAATCATGCTCCATTCGATCCACTATCACGATCTCATTAGGTGGTTCCTGGGAGATCCTAAGACAGTATTTTGTGTGGCAGGTCGTACTAATGGCCAGTATCCAAAGGGAGAAACCCGCACAATAAGTACATACAAATATGAGGGTGGAGTCTCAGCCCTAGTTCATGCCAATCACGTAAATCGCGGCGGCGATAACTCTGCAGAATACCGAATTGATGGCGACAAGGGATCTATCCGTGGGACTCTTGGTTTGTTATATGACTATCCAAATGGTCGCGTAGATACTCTGGAAGTTAATTCACAAGTAGTACCCACCGATGGCTGGATGCCTTACCCAGTGACCACTCGTTGGTTCCCTGATGCATTTATTGGAACGATGAGTTCGGTGATGTCTGCGATTGCAA